>ERZ824600.2867-NODE-2867-length-17388-cov-2.799631_pt1 | contig 17388 bp, 19 predicted proteins | sample MGYA00519933_ERZ824600 | MGnify/ENA primary metagenome ERZ824600 (study PRJEB31778, sample SAMEA3449178) | human gut metagenome | biome: human gut; feature: human-associated habitat; material: faeces | place: United Kingdom | collected 2010/2012 ... | reverse complement strand
CTTCTTTTTGTCTTGTCCGTCATGTTCATTACCTCCGAAAGTGTGTCTTCGGAGGCGTGAAGCGCGGAGATTGTCTCCTGATAAAGTTTTTCGTCAAACATCGTTGTTCGCCTCCTGAAGATCGGTTTTGAGCTGTTCCCGCCCGCGCCGCAGCCGGGTGCGGACGGTCGCGTTGGGAATGCCGAGGAATTGGGAGATCTCCCCGCAGGAGTAGCCCTCGTAATAGTGCAGAAAGATTGGCACGCGGTATTTCTGCGGCAGCGCCATCACAGCATGAAAAAGCTCGCTGTGCTCCGGCGTTTTGAACGCAAGCTGCTCGGCGTAGTCCTCGATCGGCTCTGTCCTCTTCCATGGAGAGAGGAATGCCCGCTTGCACTCGTTGACCGTGACGCGGATAAGCCAGTGCCTGACGTGGTCTTCGCTCTCAAACGCCTTGTCCGCGCGGTAGAGCTTGAGCAGCACCTCCTGCGTGATGTCGTCCGACTCCGAGCGGCTTTTGGTGTAGTGGAACGCCAGCCGGAACACTGTGTCCATATACTTTTTTGCAAGATACGAAAACTGTTCTTCTGTCAACATGGGATTCTCCTTGAAAGGCCTTTCACTTACTATATCATTTGAAAAGAGGGAATGTTTCATTTTTGAAAAACTTTTTCCGAACGGTGCGGCGCTTTTCCTACAGGCTAAAAAGGAGTCGATTTGTTATTTACAAATCCAGTAGATCTTTATATTTCTGTTGTCTCTCAGATCCAACGTGTGACAAAAGCGTAAAGGGTAAAAATAAGGGTAACCAGTCTCAGAGAAAAGAAAAAATCCTTGAAAACACAAGGTTTTCAAGGATAAACGATGGTGCGCGAGGCGGGACTTGAATTCGCAGAGGCGTGTAAAATGCTGTAAAGCCGTGTCAAAAAAGTCTTGTATTTTTAAGGCTTTTCCGTTTTCGGTGTAAAATGCTGTAAAACATTGTAAAAGCTGTAAGGGGAAAACTTAGGGGGAAAAAGCGCCCCTCTATTGCCCACAATAAATCCCTTTGTAGCAAGTCGTTTTTATGCTAATTTGTCAAATTGCCAAAATTCCATATAGTTGTATCGTATTATACACCGTTGCTGCCAAATGTAGCCAAATACGCCCCTTTATTGTCCGTTAATAAAAGTTTTTGCCGGATGCTTGACAATATGTCGAAATGGTAATACTATTTAAGCAAGATATTACTGTTATATAATATCCATGTTGATTGGAGAGAGAAATGAATAAAGACGATGTCTTGCGCTTTCTAATGTCTGCCCTTTCATCAATTCAAGTTGCCGATGAACTGATTCCCGAGCTCATCGCACTCCTTGCCGGAACTGGTAGTGAAAACTCGATTTTCAATTTACTCCTTATGCGTCTTAGCTTTTTGCAAAATCTCGGTGCAAAAGCTGTCCAACATAAGGAATTTGAAGCAATCGGCAATGGCCTGTATAGCATGCACCTCACTGGAAAAGGATTTAATATCAGAATTCTATATTCTTTTCTGCCAGATCGTAGTCCTATCTTACTCTGTGCGTTCTACGAGCGAGGCGGCAAACGTAAGACAGATTATACACCTTATAAAGGGTCCGCACTCTCCCGGCTGGAGAGATTTAAGGAGGAATTTTAAATGTCTCAAGGTATGAATGATTTACTTGTTGGCCTCTCTGACTCGTTCTGCGCAGAGGACATGATGCTTGCCGGTCTGGAGGCCTCTATCTGCTCTGAAATTATATCCCAGCGCATCAAACGTAATATGACTCAGAAAGAGTTCGCCGAATTCATGGGCGTTTCTCAAGGACTGGTTTCTAAATGGGAGAAAGGTGAATGCAATTTCACTCTATCTTCCCTTGTCCGCATTGCCTCCAAACTTGGGCTGCGTATGCAATCTCCACTCACCCCTTCCGAACCGCACTATACTGATTCCCCGTGCATTACATTACTCCCTATCAAGTGGAACACAATCAGCACAGGCTCTTCCAAATATCGTTCGTCTGAACTGAAAGAAATGTAAAGGAGTTTTATTATGTTTATCTATGCGAATGGATTTCATGTTTCTGTAAAGGATGACCAAAGTGAGGTTCTGATTCGTTTCGTACAGAATTCTCCTGCGTACGGGGATGCCTCTGATTCAGGTACGTCAACTGGCGTGGAACAGGAAATTGTATCTTCCATCGTAGTAAGTGGAGACTTAGCCAAAGGCCTTGTTTCAACAATTCAGGAACTTTTTGAGAAACACAACGGAGAAAATTAACTTTTGCGCCAAAAAGGAGAGCGAAGCCTCGAGGTTCCGCTCTCCTTGTCTTGTTTCTCCAATTATCCATTAGTGACAGAATCGGCACACTTGGTCTCTGCACTTCACTGCTCGGATTTCAAATCGACGCAGTGTCCGCCTGATCTAGACAGCCACAAGGGTATCATTTGAAATGAGACCCTTAATGCTGCCGAAAGGCTCGGATTTCAAATCCGACCTTTAAAACATCCCCACATATATGTAGCAAGAGCGGAGGAATCACCCTCCGCTCTTCTCTTATCCCTCTCCTTGCCTCTCAGAGGCTGCAGGAGCGCTTTCGTCGCGCTCTATGGCTTCGTCTATGGCTCCGGTGATAAAACCGTTCACGCTCTCGCTGTGGGCTTCTGCGTGGGCTCAACAATCAAAGCATTCCGGCCTGATTCCTTCCCGCGCGTTATCGTGTAAAGTAATTCCGAAAATCACTCTGCATTCTGCTTTTCTTCAATGCAGTCGAGAACATAATCGCGCAAAACTGCGTTCGACGTCTTCCCAATCTCTGCACAGCATGTCTTAAATTTTTCCGCTTGGTCTTTCTTCACGCGGCAGCCCAGCGTCGTCATATTTTCCGCATCCCATTTCGCATTTGCTTTTTTCCTCGATTCCGTTACCGCCATTCTATCCCCCCTTTCCAGTTGACAGTATTATATCACTTCACAAATACTATTAACAGTACCGCATTGCACAATTATGTACTGTTAATATTGTTTATCTCGTCTATTGATTAGTACTGTTAATAGTGTATAATAGAAGCATAGCAAGAACCAAGAGATTGAGCGAAGGTCGATAGCCGACGCGACACCGTAAGAGCTGGAACGGAGAAGATTGATAGAAACTCCCAAAGGGATAGATACTCAGAGCCACCAGCCGCCGATCTCACCCACAACTTAAGGAGGATAAAACAATGAGCATCAATGAAATGGACAGCAAGATCAAGGAGCTGCGCGAGCTTCGCCGCATGGCCGACGAGCTGGCCGCGGAAATGGAGGCCATTCAGGACAGCATCAAAGCCCACATGGACACCGAGGGCGTGGACACCATCAACGGTACCGATTGGAAGGTGACTTATAAGGCCGTGACTTCCTCTCGTCTGGACACTAATGCACTGAAAAAGGCTCTTCCCGATTTGGCACAACAGTTCACCAAAACCACCGCCGCGCGCCGCTTCTGCATCGCATGATGGAGTCCATCGTAGCTATCGCCGGAGCAATTCAACTCGCAAACTGGCTCATCCCCCTGATTGAAGCAATAGAAAAGCCCCCTGCGCCCAAGCCGTCCAAAGCAAAGCGCAGAGAGCCCTAACCACCAACCACCATAGTGGCGGTCGGTAGATTCATTATACTGGCCGCCCATCAAGAAAACAAGGAGAAATTATGAATACAAAAGATGAGATCATTTCCATAATTCACCGATCCAGCGGCTACAAACGTCTTTATATGGAGGCTGTCATCTGTACGATGGTCGGAGCCGTTATGCCTTGTACCGCCAGCCGCGGCGATATGAAGCGAGCAATTCGTTTAGGCCGCATCTTACAGCACAACGCCGAAATCCAGGCCGACCGGGACAACTATCAAATCGTTGAAAATACGATCACCTTCATTCGCCGTGAATGGCTGCGCAAAGGTAACTGCTCGATCAAATCTTCCTCTCCGAAGGAGGCCATCTAATGAACAAACAGCTTAATGGAAAAGCCCTCGATCAACTGGCCGCGGCGCAGTATCAGCTTCTCACGGAAGAAAATAAGGCAAAGGTCAATCGATTAGTTGCTCGCTTGGCAGATCCCGCCGTTTCAAGGGCAATCGCTTACCTCGAATCCTGCAATCAAGGCAGTTCACTGCTGAATGCCGAATCGCTCGCAACCATGACACCAAAAGAAATTCAAAATTCAATCAGCGCACTCGAAACATTTCATTCGATGGAGGAGGCTTAATGATGCATACGGAAAAATATGATATTAGTAACAACGAAAAAAGGCTGCTGCACATGATTAAAGGCTCAAAGGATCCGAAAGCCGCTGCGGATGTGGCTATTGACGTAATTCGTGCCTTCTTAGGTCCTACCACGGTGGAAGACCGCGCATTCCTCGAAGCCATTCAAGATACAGAAAAGCGGAGAGCAGTCATTGAACTGCTGAAAGGTGCAAAAAAATGAAGATTTTATTTTGCATTTGCACGGCATTATCCATGTTCTTTAGCGTGTGGGCCGTTATCGGGCAAATCAAACTGCACAAAATGAGAGACAGATTAAATGAGCTTGAACGCGGCCAATATCCTCAGCAGAAGAGTCTCGCCAGCGAAGAGCATCGATGCAAAGGATATTCATTTGTTGACAATAGCATGGTGTTCCATTTTTGCATTTTCTTCACGGATATACTTTTGTTCGCGGCGCTTCTCATCATGCTCTGCATTTAGCTTCGCGTAATAACCCCCTATGAACAATAATAAGTGAAATAACTTGAACGGAGGATAAAAAGATGAATGACAAACAGCGAGAAGAATATTTGGTCATGCCAGACGCGCAGAAAAAGGAGTTTTTGCGAAACGAGGTAGAACGGATCGCCGCGCTGCCGGAATGCGAACACGACGCGGCCTTTGACGCGCTGCGTGAAGCCGCCATGCCGAAAATTACCGATCTTCCCGTGAAGGGGAGCGATCTGACCTATGGCGAGTACTGCCAAATGAAAGGTCTCGATTGGTGGACAGGAGTACCCATCCACGAATAGCTCTCTTTGATAATATGTAAAGACGCCTGCTTCTTTTAATCGGAAGCAGGCGCCTTTTGGGTTATGATGGCCAAGCAGCGCTGCTCTTTGTTACCCTACTGTCTCCCCTACCCCCGGCGGAGGCGGCAGCACCGCGGGCAGCTCTGCAACACCGCACACGCTCTCTTTGCTGTCGTCCTTCTTCTCGTCGACCCATCGGAAATTGTATTTCAGGCTGAATTCCGCGCCCCTCTGACCGTCTCGGTCGAAGAGCCGCTCTTCGGCGTAAGCCTCGATGCGGGACTTCGCGCGCGTAACCGTGTCAACAAACTCTTTCTTCGCCTGATAGTCCAGCAACGCTTGACGGCTCGTAAACCCCAGCGCCAGCGCCAGCCCCGTCACCGTCGGCGGTCGCTGGTGAATGATAAACGGCTTGCCCCACTTGTCGCAGATTGGGAACCCATCGTCGCCGATAATAGGCTCGCCCTTGCAGTCTTCAAAATACCGGTCAATAGCGGCCTGCATCTGTTCCGCCGTCGCATATTTGGGAGGTCTCCCCGTTTTCGCCATGCAGTCACCGCCTTTTCAACCTTAGTCCGTCTTCCTGACTTCTCTCATGCCGCTTTCTTCCTCATGATTGCAAGCTGCTCGTCCACCCTCGCGCGGTTCCAATGGCGAATGCTCTTCGGCACGTCCAGATATCCGTACATCGCCGTGCGCTGCTGCTCGTTAAGCCCCGAGCGGAACAGCATTTCCATGATCTGCAAGCCCTTGCTATAGTCGATGCTGTCGCCGTCCTTGTCTTTCAGCATTTCGCACTCGCCCGCCGACGCCTTGCAGGCCGCGAACACGCCGGGGGCGATGCGGTACTGCTTCTGTGCCTCCTGCGCATTCTGAATCCATTTGGTCGTGATCTCGTACTGCCCGCCAGAGTTTTCTTTCAGCGCCACCGCCTTTGCGTAGCTCTCGACGTAGCCGAGCGCCTTGTCTTTGCCCTCGTCAGAGAGGCGGGAGAAGGCGCCGCTGCTCGTTGCCTTATCAGCCTGTGTGCGGTAGGCCTCGCCCTTCTGCGTCTCGTACTTGCTGTACGAGCTCGCGTTGAGGTCCGCCGCGCTGAATTTCTCCTCGCCCTCGCCGCTGTCGTAGGCGTACTTCCCGCGAATGCCCAGCAGGTCAAGCGACTTCTGCGGAAACGAGTAGTTGGCCTCACTCTCGGTCTTCTTGCTGTAGCGAGTCTTGAGGCTGCTTTGGATGCTCTCGCCGTCAAGCCCCATCTGCTCCATCAGCTCGCGCCGCACGTGCTCATACGTTGCATAATCGCCCTGTTCCAGCGCGTCGTAGAGAATGCCGATAAACCTCCCGTTGCCGCTATTGGCAAGATTGTAGCTGAACTTCTCTACCTCATACTGGAAGCCGAGGCTGCCGCTCGCCTGCGCGATGGTACGCAGCGTCGCCATCAGGTCGCGCTTGATGTTGGAGACCGGAAGACCGAACATCTTGCTTGCTGCCGCGATGAGGCCGAGCGTCGCTTCCTTGCGCGTTTTTTTGCCATTGCCGCCGGCGCTGTCAACGAATGTCTGTCCGGCCTTGAGCATATCGGCAAATACTTCCATGTCCGGGCGTGACACATCGTAGCCCTGTGCAAGGGAGAGAATGTCCTTTGCAAACGGGATCTGACCGATGGGGTTCATGTTGTCGCCGATGTTGCCATTCAGTACGACGTTCTGAATGACTTCCCACGCGCTTTCCTCGTCCCCCTCAACGCCCGTAAAAGCCGAGAAGAACTTCTCCCAATAGTCCTTGTCGCGGTCATCGTCGCGCAGACCGTCGACGATGCTCTGCGCCAGCGCATTCACAACGTTTGTCACGACCAGTGCCGTCGCCGCGCGCCCCAGCGTTTTCAAGGCCTTGCTGCGCTTCGCCGGGTTTTCCTCGTATCGGAAGTTGTCATAGCTTCGCATCAGAACGTTCAGGCTCATAATCGGCTCGCCCATGAAAGCTGTCGCCTGCTGTGAAAGCGTACTCTTGCCTCGCATGATGTTGCTGCGTTGCAAAATGCCGTCCACGACCTGCGTCTGGTCGATCATGTCGGTGAACACATCGTTGACCGCGCTGTAAAATTCGTTGCTGCCCGCGCGGACGTCGGGCTTTTCACGCTTCACCTGCCACTCACAGGCGTTCCACAGCTTCCCCCACGTTGCGGCGTCCGCCTTGCCCGCCGCAGCGCCCGCGAGGTCGTTCAGCTTGTTCGCCACGCCCTCCTTGCCGTAGAAGCGGTCCTGCAGCGTGTACGGAGACGAGATATCAAAACTGCCGACGTCCTTGCGCATGGCAGTTGGGGAATACTGCATCGCCTTTTCCCAGCCGTTCCCCTTCGTCACGCCGCCTGTCATGCCCTTTGCCATGTCCTTCGGGTCAAGCACCGCCGCCGCGCGGAAGAAGGCCGTCGGCTGCTGGATCACAACGCGGATGTTCGCGCCGACCGACGCGCCCTTGAATTTGCCGACGAACTTTCCCATCTTGCCCGTGATCGGTTCAAAGTCCTTCGTGCCGATGCCGTTCTGAATGTCGCCCATCAGTTTTTGCCAGTACTGCTGCGAGCCTTTGCCGCCCTTTTCATCGAGCAGGCCCTTGACGTTTACGCCGGTCTTGAGCCCTGCGTCGTTTCGGTATTGGTAGTTGTAGAAACGATTCAGGTCTTCCATTGTCGTAAGCCACGCCGCATAGTCAATCATGTCAGAGGCGTGGTCGGCGAAGGTGTCGAACACGCTGTGCAGCTCCACGGCGTTGTTCGCGTTCTGCTGCACCTGCTGCGCCATGCCGATGTTTTTGATCGAGCGCACGTTGCCGCTGTCCTTTTCAAGGTTGCTGTGCACCCCTTCGCGCGCAGACTTGATGGGCCAGTAATTCCGCTCGGTGAACTTTCGGTAGCCGTAGGCCTTCATGCTCGCCTCGTTGCCGTAGTTTGCAAGCGTCGTTGCCGTCAGGCCTTGCAAGCCGTCCGCCACGCGCTTCTGCTCGTCCGTCAGCTTGCCCGTGATGCGCTCGATATCGCCATCAGTCAAAAAGACCTGCTGCGTGCCGCGCGGCACTTTCGTTCTGCCGGTCTCCGCACTCTTGATCTCCGGCTGGATGACGCCGCCGCCGAGCAGATGCCCGAGTGCTTGCTTTCGCTTGCTCAAAAGGTATAGCTCCATGATCTGCGGCGTCGTCAGCGTCAGTTTGGCTTTGCCGTCGGTCGTGATGTCATGCGTCTCCGCCTCCCACTTGCCGATGGCACTGCCGCGCGCGTCGCGCAGCGCGCCTTTCAGGTCGCCGTGGATAGCCTTTCCAGCAATATCCTTGAAGCCTGCTTCGCTCAGCTCGTCGCCGAGCACCTGCTGCACCTTGCCCGCCACGTCGCGCGCCATGACCTCCTGGTGATCCTGTGCGTCGCGCAGCATGCGGTAGATGCTCTTGCCGGTCTCGCCGTAGTGGGCAAAGAATGTGTATGGGGTCTCAAGGCTGATGCTCGTATTGTTGCCGAGCTTCTTCCGGCGCGTGCGCAGGTCGTTTTTGAAGCTGTCCGCCATCTGCTTTGTGGTCTCGAATTTGCTCTTGGAGAGAACCTTGCCTGCCGTCGAGACGGATTTCTCCACCGCGCGGATCGTTTTCCAGAGCGTCCCCAATTCATCGCGCGTCAGCTCGGAAAGGCGCTTGTCCTTCATGCTGATGACCTGTTCAAGAAGACCGTCCGATTCGTCCGTGCCGAGCAGCGACGGGTCGATGACCATATCGGTGCCCTCGTCGTTCTTCAAAATGGCCTTGTACTGAGCCTGCAATGCGCGGAACGCCTCGGTGCGCTGCGTCGGCGTGCCGCTGCCGTCATAGACGCGCTTGCCGCTTTCGTCCACGGTGTAGGCGCTTTCCTGATTGATGCTGTTGAGCACCGCCGCGACGCTTGAGCGCATCTCTTCGGGGATATGCTTCTTATCCGTGGGGCGCAGCAGCTTCTGAGAAAGGTCTTTTGCGTGCCGCGTGATCTTTGCGCGCAGCTCGCGGCGCTTCTGCCCCTCGCGCCGCGTCGCGTCCTTTTCGCGGTAGCGGTTTCGCAGCGCGTCCAGCTTCTCCGCCTGCTGTGCGCGAGCTTTCTGCAAGGCTTCCTGCGTGCGGCGCAGCTTTACGGCGTCCGTGCGTCCCTGTGCCATCTGGCCTGCGAGCTGTGCGTCCGCCGCAGCCTTGCGTCCTGCCGCTTTCGCCGCGTCCAGCTTCTCCGCCTGCACGTCGGCAAAGGTTTTCTTCGCCTGCGGCAGGTCAAAGAACCGCTCCATAATGTCATTCGAAATGGCGCTGACCGCCTGACCCATATAGCCCTCAAAGGGGGTATACTCGCTGACGCTGTACAGCTCGTTCGCCACGTCCGCAATGCGCGCGATCTGATCGCTCACATTGTTCTCGCGCGTCTCGTTGAAAAACTCGGGATAGTTTTCCGCCAGCTCGGAATAGACCTGATCGACGTTCGTGTGTTCGCACTTCCCGAGGTTTACCTTGCCGAAAAGCCCCCGTCGGAAGTCGGCATAATCCGTGATTGCCGCCGCGTCCTCGGAAGATAGCGTGATCTTCGTATCTTTCAGGTACTTGCGCAGCTCACCATAGGCGCGGTAGACTTCGTCATCTTTTGCGATGGCGCTCTCTGCGATGCGCTGGGCAATGGAATCCGCGCGGCTTCTCGCCTCAGTGTAGGTCAGCTCGCCGGTCTCGTCGCCGCGTGCGATGTAGTCGTAGAGGCTCGCAAGGTCGCCCGCGATCTCGCTGCCATCGATCTCCGCCCTATAGCGGCGCGTCAGCTCCTTCGCCGCCTTTTCCACGCTCTTGCTGTCGGTGCGCACGCCGTCGCTGCGGCGCGTCTGGCTCTTCCAGTAGTCCACGCGCTCGCGCAAGGTATCGTTCTCGCGCTTGAGCGCCGCGATCTCCTGCGCATTCTCCGTGCCCTTGAGAGAATAGCTCTGGTCGAACGCCACCTCTGCCGCAAGATTCCGCTTGATAATGTCAGGGGAAAACGCGACTGCTCCGTCGCTCGTCTTAATGCCCTTGATATCATTCGGCTCTAAGACATTATCCCAAAGCCACGAGGTCAATGCCTCATCGTCATACGCCGCGGCGCTGTCAACGATATCGGCAGGGTCAAAAAGCGCTGCGAATTCTTCGTCGCTCACGCCTTCGTAGTCCTCCAATATCCACGGTGTTTTTTCGTCGGAGATATGGCGCGCGTCGATGATTTTCTGCGTAATATCCGAAATATCCGTCAGGGTTCTTTCATCGACCGAAAATGCTTTCGGATGGTCCCCACCGTAGGCAGAACCATTTGCGTCAGGGTCATCAGAAAACATGGCATACCCCGCCCGGGACATGGGGTCCTCGCCATTATAGAACCGATAAGAAAGGCCCTTCTGAGCATAGAGTGCGTCGATTGCTTCATCGACAGAGATATCCTTTTTGCGGTTCTCAATAGATGTGTCATCAAGGTTTGCAATGTAGTCCTCCTCCGGTTTCAGTGAATAGCGCTTGACATTCCCCTCATTTTGAAGTACACTATTTTCAGAGGCATTTCCTGCACTTTTTACCGGCCCCATTTCGGGTGTACCGAGAGCAGGAGATGCCTTTATATTTTTATTGTCCCTCAGTGCCAACGTGTAAATGTATCCACCGCTGGTCCCAATTTCTTTTTCAACGTCCGCCACCAAGTCAAACACTTTCCCGTCAATTTGAACGGTCTTGATAAAATAGTCAAAATAGTCCGCGCTTGTATGCGTTTTCGTGTTTGGCTTGCTCCCCGTGTACTTCGAATTTTCCAAAAGGTTGAACACGTCGCCGTCTGCGCCTGCTTTTGTAAGCGCTTTTACGCCGTTGCCGCTCGCCCTCGAATCTCCATAAATAGGCTTTCGAATACTATTTTGGTCGAATTTCGCATAGTATGTATGCCCGTTCCGCTCGAACCTTGCAGTCTTGCCGCGGTACTCATTCTTGAGATCGTCAAGGTACTTTGCCCTTCGGTCGTCCCACGTTAAGGCCATCGTGCCGCCGCTGGTTTCGTAGACCTCAATGCCGTCTTTGTTCTTCCCCTTCAAGTCGAAGCGCGTGCCGCCCTCTGTGGCGGCATTTTTGCTGTTCTGCGCCGCCGCTTCAAACGCCTGCTGCAAAAGCCCTTCCGCTGTCTGTGCCTGCTGTTTCGCCTTTCCGGTCAGCTTGCCCACGATCTCGCGGATCGCGTCGCGCAGCTTTTCAAGCAGCGTCCGGTCTTCGCTGTGCCTGCGGATAAACTCGTTCAGCACGTCCGTGTTGGCGATCATCTCGCCCGCGTAGTTCGCCGCAGCCTCGTCCATCGCCTGCTCCATGCTGATCTCCACGCCCATGCGGTTGTACTGCTCGTGAAGGATCTTCGCCGCCTCTGCAACGTCGTCGTTTTCCATGATAGCGCTACGGAACGCCGTGTACTGCTCGGGTGCAAGATCCTGCACCCTGTGCGTCCACTCATGGCCGACGACCTGCATCACGGGGTCCTGTGCGTCCTTTGCAATGCGGATTTCGTTCCCCTCGATCACGCCGTTTGCCGTGCCGCCGCGCACCTCGTCAGCCATGCGCACGCGCACGCCAAGCGCCTTTGCGACGGTGTTGATCTCGTCCGCCGTCGTGCTGTTCATCTCGCGGGCAACGTATTCGTCATAGACAAGGCCGCTGCCGCGCTCGTTTTCCTGCGCAAAGGTCTTCTTGCGTGCCTCAGCCTTCGCGTCGTTCTGCCCTGCGACATCCCCCGCGTAGGCGGTCTCATTCGTCGGGTTCGGGTTCGCCTTGCCCTCTACACCCGCGTCGTAGGCGGGCAGGAAGTCCTTCACGTGCTGCGCCGTGTCCTTGCCCTCCTGGTACGAGCCGCGCATCGCCTTGCGCCCGTTCTCACCCAGGGAGTTATCAAAGCGCGCGAAGCGATTTGCCGCAGCTTCCACTCCGCCGCCAATACCGCCGAGCGCCGCGCCAACAAGAAAGTCATACAAGACATCACTTGCCTGCATGGCGCTGTAATTTTCCCCGATACTTTTCCCGTTATAAATCGTCCGTAAGGCAGGTTGTGCAAAATCAGAGATGACCTCCTCTAAACCTTCGCCCGTAGCAGAAAAGAGCGTTTTCAGCACAGCTTGTCCCGCCACACTCTTTGACAGTTTGGCGACCACATCTTCGACAATTTCGTCTGCGGCGCCTGCACCGTAAATCCCCGCAAGGCCGTTCGATAGCTTTTCGGTCAAGGCCTCAATGCCTCCTGTGCCTACCGAATATGCCGCCCTGCGCAAAAGGTTCGCGTCGCTATCACTGCTTTCCAGCGCTGCCGACCCCCCTGCGCGGACCGCCAGTGGGATCAGCGAGTATCCGCCTGTCACCGGTGCAAGAACTGCGTCTCCTCCCATCTGCACCGCATTTATTCCAAGCGTATTTACGAACTCCCCTACTGGGCCCTTCCCATAGTTTGCAAGGTTTTCTTCCGTTTGGGCCTCGGCAGTCAATCTCTTTCCTGTTTCATAGTTGCCTGCCGCGATTTTCCCAGCCTCTTCTTTCCAGCGCTTCCCCTTTTCCGGGTTACCAATTAGGTTGCCTACTGCTTCGCCCACCGCTGCATTGATCTCATTGAAAAGCCCTGCTGCCCCCAAGAATGACCCCGCAGAGCCTTTCGCCCCCGCAGAAACAACATGCTTGGCATCGTCCACTGCGCCCTTTGCCGCGTTCCCGACGCGCTGCGCGACCGTCTGCGGCTTCACGTCCTTTACATGCTGCTCAAGGGCTTCCTTGCTCTGGTACGGCTTTGCGTTCTGCTGCTGCAAAGCGCCGCTGTTGAGCCCCTGCATGATGGGGCTTTGCCACTTGGGCGTGACAACGTTCTGCTGCTGAAACACCGGTGACGCTGCCTTTGCTTTTGCCTTTATTCTCGACGCGCTCGGCGTAGTCAGCTTATCTGCCTCGTCCGCACGTTCCGTAAGCTGTGCACGCGCGGTGGGGTTGTGCTCATAGTAAAACTTTTCAGTCGGGTTATCCGAGCTGTCAACTTTGGCAGCTCGGATAGTTCCTGTACTGGCGGTCAAGCTCTCTACTTTCCCGCTTTCGTTTTTCCACGTCACTTTAATTGCCATTGCGTCACCTCGTTAGAATTCAATTTTGAATCCGGCGTTGTCCATTTTTCTCTTAATTGCTTCCTTCTCGGCGCTTGTGAGGGGCACGGATCCCATTGCGTCAATGAGCATTTGCAAATCATTGTATCTGTTCCCGCCCCACGTAAAAATTCCTTCGTCCGGGTCGTATCCGAGTTTGCTGAGGTCTCCGGACGGGGCAGGGTTTCCATCGCCCCCACCATTCTGACCTTCCAGCCAATCTTTATAGCCGTCATACGCGCCGCTCGAAGAGGTAAAACCAAATTTTTTATAGTTGTTGGCAATATAGCTCTTCGGGTAGCCGGACTGATATGCCGCTTCAAACAGGCCGATCCGTCACGTTGTTGGAGCGTCTTGTGCCGCTTGCCTTCCCCGCCGCTTCCTGCGCGGCCTGCTGCAATTTATACTGCCATTCCGCATTATAGCGTGCGTCCTCGATGGCGTCGCGTTCCTTCTGGTAGTCATAGTTCAGCTTGTCCTGCTGCTTCTGATACGCCAGCGCATCCGCCGTCTGCTGGTCGCCCACCTGATCGCGCGCGAGCTGATAGAGGTAGTTTCGGTCGGTCAGCCAGCGGTTGTAGTTGTTGTCCTCAAGGCCGATGAGCGTATTCAGGTCGGCGCGGTCGCCGCTCAATTTATCCTGATACATGCTATAGGCAAGCTGCTGAAGCTCGGGAATCTTGTCCGTCATCTGGCTCATCTGGTAGTCGCTCGCCTGTTGGCTCGCTGCCACCGCCGCCGTGGACGGCATTCCGCCCGTCATCACTGCCGCCTTGCCGAGCACATCCTCAGCGCTGCGGTCTGCCTCGCGCGTGTACTGCTTGCGATACTGCTGATAAAGGCTTCTACGACTCCGTCATCATCCGCAGCCATACCGAGATCATAGTAAAGCAAGCGCGACGATGGCGGCATCGTCAGAAAACGCGCCGAGTTGATAACTGACTTTGCGAACATCCTTCGTTCAGCCATTTTGCCACCCCCACAAGGTCTCCTGACCGGTCATCTTTAAAAGCGCATCTTCCGCTGCGTGTGAGATCGCCGCGATCTCCCTTGATCGTCTCGACATCGAACTGATAAAGCGCTGAATATCAAGCGTGCTTGTCGGCAGAAAATACCCATTTTTGCAGTCGGCCAAAATCAGCTTCCCAGCCTTGCGCTCCGCCTGGATGCGACGGCAGATCGACCGCTCATCCTCGCCGGTAAGCTGGACTAATTCAGCAAGCGTCGTGCCTTTCTCTGCCCCCTCGTGAAGCAAGTCGGAAATAAGAAACTTTTTCTGCGTCAATGACCTACTGCTGACAGGGGCACGTTCTTTTTCAGTGCTCATTGTCACCCGTCACCCCCGCTTTCCACCTCGCCCATTCCCGCAGTCCGTCGACGAGAACTCGAGAGCAGCCGTTGATCTTGATAATCGGAAAGCCTTCCGTCTTCGACCATGCGTAAATGGTCGGACGACTGACCGACATAAGGCGCGCCGCCTCCGTCATTGAAACGGCAATAGGGTCAATTTGTGCGTTCATTATCTCCCGCCTCTTTTCCAATACTATCAGTAGTTAAACTATTCTTGTTTGCGGCTTTGCGTTCCCAATATGCAGAATTAGCTGCCCTCACTTTATCTCTGTTCTTTGCTCTCCACGCGCGAAGATATGCGTTGCGTTCTGCACGCGCCTCATCACTGATAACCACCTTAGCCACCTCCTCACTTGACAAATAACTTCAAACGCTCTAAAATAAGATAAATGAAATTGAAATATAAATGATTTCATTTATCTTATCCCGAATATACCATAGCGAGTTAGTGATATGTAATTTATTCCAGAAGAAAAAGAAATAAAATGTGCGCTCATTTTAATTCCATTTATGAAATATCGAGGTGGCAAATGGAGAAAAGTAGAAGCAAAAATGTCAATAATTCTCGTGTCACGCATAGCGTCGACCCTGCGGTGATTGAAGAAAACGCAAAAAAAGCGCCGGATGGTGATGCTTTATATCGAGAGGCGTTTGCAAAAAAGTTAAATGAACTGTTAGAAGAAAAACAAATCGATCAAAAAACACTCGCTGCAAAAACCAAAATTTCTGAAACAAACATTTCTAATTACCGAAATGCAACAACAACTATTAAACTTCCAGCTCTCGTAAAAATTGCGCGTGAACTCGATGTCTCTGTTGACTATTTATCCGGCAATTCAGATATCGAATCTATAAATCTGGACGTACAAGATATCTGCAAAAAAACCGGTCTATCGTCAAAAGCAGTTGAAACCTTGTTGTATTTCAAGGAAAAAGATATCCTTCCTGATCTCACTCGACTATTAAGCCATATCACTTGCGATCTCGACTGCATACTCATAGGGAAAGATATATGCCGTCTTATCGATGACGTCAAAACTGCATCAGTGTATGAAGAAAACTCTCCGTATGCTTTGGAAGACCTTTTTATAAATCAAGGTTCACCTGTTGACGGCGTAAATTTGCGCGGATATGATCTCTGCATATTTAGGTCCCAACAAATAAAGAATAAAATTTCCAAATGGATTGATGATGTAAGCGGCATAAATAATCTTGAATCGTTTGTTGAGAAAAAGCGGCATGACGGGATCATCGAAGGTATAATGAACGCCCAGGATAATTTCAAAGATAGCAGCAGCTTTACAAATATCGAGCATAATACCAAAAAGTAAAAAACCGTCCCCGGTGCTGGAACACCGAGGACGGTTATAAGGGGCAGCAAACTGACGTAGCCTACTGCCCCTATATCTTAGCATGATATAGGAGGAAAATGCAATGCCGAGAAAGAAAAACAGCCGCGCCGCTCAGGGCGCGGGCAATATCCGAAAGAAAACTGTACTGCGAAACGGAAAAGAATATACCTTTTGGGAAGCACGTGTCACTGTTGGCCGAGATCCCGGCACGGGCAAGCAGATGCGGCGCAGCTTCTCGGGAAAAACTCAGAAAGAGGTACGCGAGAAAATGCAGGCCGCCGCGGTCGCGGTCAATGACGGAGATTATTTTGAGCCGTCGAAAATGACAGTCGGCCAATGGCTCGACACATGGTCAGAAGAATACCTGAACAGCGTAAAGCCGCGCACAGTCGAAAGCTACAAGGCAAACATCAAGCAGCACATCAAGCCCGCTATCGGCGCGCTGCGGCTCTCTGAGCTGACCGCCGTTGACGTGCAGCGGCTCTATAATAACCTGACTAATAAGCGCAGCAAAAAGCCACTCTCTGCAAAATCTAAGAAGAATGTTCACGGCACGCTGCACAAAGCTCTCGAAAAGGCGGTTTCGCTCGGCTATATCCGTCATAATCCCGCCGACAAGCCTGATCTCCCCAAAGTGCGCAAAACCGAAATAAAGCCCCTCGCAGATGACGAAATGGTCGCCTTCCTCGATGCGGTCAAAGGCTGCGAGTATGAGATCATTTATGTCGTCACGCTCTTCACGGGAATGCGCGAAGGTGAAGTGCTGGGGCTGGCGTGGGACTGTATCGACTTCAAAGGTGGCACGATCACCATAAAGCAGCAGCTCCAAAAGGTGCGCAGTTCCGGCGGCGAATACATCCTTACTTCGACCAAGAACGGGAAAAGCCGTATCATTGCCCCGGCAAACTATGTCATGCAGCTTTTGACCAACCAGCGGAAATTGCAAAACTCACAGCGGTTGAAAGCTGGCTCTGCGTGGAGCAATCCCTTTAATCTCGTTTTCACAAATGCGCTCGGAAGGAACCTCTGCGCCCAAACGGTATATCTGCATTTCAAGAAGTTCGCCGCGGCTGCCGGTGTCCCCTCTGCCCGTTTTCATGATCTGCGGCACAGCTACGCAGTTGCTGCGCTCCGATCCGGCGACGATATTAAAACCGTACAGGAGAATTTAGGCCATCACACTGCGGCATTCACGCTGGATACTTACGCCCATGTCACAGAGCAAATGCGGCGTGAGAGCGCCCGCCGAATGGACAACTTTATTGAGAGCATTCAGGCAGCAAAAAACGCAAAATAAATCTGTAAGGGGAAAAAATAGGGGAAACCCACCCCTATAGACGCAACGAAACCCCTGAAAACGTCCTGTTTTCAAGGGTTTTTCAATGGTGCGCGAGGCGGGACTTGAACCCGCACGCCCGTAATGAGCACTAGAACCTGAATCTAGCGAGTCTGCCAATTCCACCACTCGCGCGTATTCTATTTTTAAAAAAGATGGTGCGGATGGCGGGACTTGAACCC
>ERZ824600.2866-NODE-2866-length-17388-cov-38.085155_pt1 | contig 17388 bp, 16 predicted proteins | sample MGYA00519933_ERZ824600 | MGnify/ENA primary metagenome ERZ824600 (study PRJEB31778, sample SAMEA3449178) | human gut metagenome | biome: human gut; feature: human-associated habitat; material: faeces | place: United Kingdom | collected 2010/2012 ... | reverse complement strand
ATGGGATAAATGGAATCCCTGCCAAATCTATGTGATGGGAATATGACAAATTCCGGTTTGTCGCGTTGACCATCTCGCACACGATTACTCCCATCTCGTACACGAATTACCCTATCTCGTACACGAATTACCCTATCTCGTACACGATTACCCCCATCTCGCACACGATTACCCCCATCTCGCATACGATTTCAAGGTCGGTCGGGATGGGGTTTTTACTGTAAATGGTCGAAAATCGACTGGATGAGCATGAATGAAGAGAACTCTCGAGCAAGTATTCGTGCGCGAGAAGCCGAAAAAGCCCACAGTATAAGGACTTTTTTACAGGCGAGGGGTGCAAAAAAGAAGGACCCTAATTGTATCCAAATTAGAGTCCTTCTATGGTGCCGGAAGTGGGACTCTGCGCTTCGCGTGCGGTCGGCTTGCGCTCCGCGCAGCGCCTGTGCCGCAGCGGCGCTCCCCGGCCCCTACAAAAGCCCCACAGGGGCTTTTGCGATACGGGGCTTCGAGTCCCTGATCGCAAAACAAAAACCGCCCCGTGGGGACGGTTCTTTGTTTTGGTGCCGGAAGTGGGACTCTGCGCTTCGCGTGCGGTCGGCTTGCGCTCCGCGCAGCGCCTGTGCCGCAGCGGCGCTCCCCGGCCCCTACAAAAGCCCCACAGGGGCTTTTGCGATACGGGGCTTCGAGTCCCTGATCGCAAAACAAAAACCGCCCCGCTGGGGCGGCCTTTGTTTTGGTGCCGGAAGTGGGACTCGAACCCACACGGGGGATTAGCCCAGCGGATTTTGAGTCCGCCACGTCTGCCAATTCCATCATTCCGGCAAGCTGCTATCAGTGCGCGTTCCGCTCACTCCGTTTACTTTAACATACCCGCAAGAGAATTGCAAGCACGACGCTCTGTTTTTCATTGCTTCTCTCCCTGGCGCCTTTGTGCTATACTGATCAATAGAAGAGATTTGCGGCATCAAGGGAGGGCTCTCTATGGAGATGGATCGTTCGCTTTTTGACCCGCGCGTCAAGTGGAACGGCGTCGGCGGCTGGCTGCTCGTGTTTGCGATCGTGCTCGGCCTCAATACGGTTCCTCTGTTCATCCAAGCGTTCATGATCCTGAGCATACTGTTTTCCGCCCACAACGGGCTGCTCCTGCTCACGTGCCTTGTCGATTTCGTATACCTCGGCCTTTTGCTGGCCTCACTCATTCTTCTGCTTCGGCACAGGATCGCATTTCGCTGGTGCTATGCTGCGGTCGTCGCACTGAATGTGTGTTTGCTTGTCTGGATTCTTTCGACAGGCAGCAGGCAAATGAACGCATGCCTGCCGCTGCTCGGGCAGGTCGCCTGGCTTGCATACCTCTTCTGCTCCGAGCGCGTGCGCATCACCTGCGGCTTGCCGCCGAAGCGCCACAATACGCAATACCTGATCGAGCAGTATGTGCAGGCCGCCGCGGCCGCCGCAAGGGACGCAGCCGAAGCGCAGCGCATTGATGCGCTCAACGCACGGGAGGATCGGCACAGCGCCGACGTTGCGCGCAAATTGCGCAGCCATGCGCGCCGGTATGCGTCCGCGCCGCGCGGTTCGGCGCGCCCGCGCGCGTTCCGCAAGGTCCGCATTTAGGACGGGCCGCGACGGACGCAGCCCTTCCTTGCCAAATGGTTTGAAATCGTATATAATAAACCATTCATATCAGCGAATTTGAAAAAGAATAACGGATCGTTCGCTGCATCACCAAGGAAGGAATCATACTATTCATGGATCTGTTTGACAAGCATCTCAACGAGAACGCCGTCATCGCTCGAGAACGCGGGATCTATCCCTACTTCCACGAGCTGGAATCAAGACAGGACGTCGAGGTCGTCATGGAGGGAAAGCGCCGCATCATGCTCGGCTCCAACAACTACCTCGGCCTGACCGTGCATCCGCGGGTCGTCGAGGCCGGCGTGCAGGCGCTGCGCGAATACGGCTCCGGCTGCTCCGGCTCCCGCTTCCTGAACGGCACGCTGACACTGCACACCTCGCTTGAACGCGAGCTTGCGGACTTTCTCGGCAAAGAAGCCGTTATGACCTTTTCAACGGGCTTTCAGTCCAATCTCGGCATCATCTCCGCCATCTGCGGAAAGAACGATTATGTGATCTGCGACCGCGAAAACCACGCGAGCATCTATGACGGCTGCAAGCTTTCCTATGCGACCATGCTGCGCTATCGGCACAACGACATGGAGCATCTTGAAAAGTGCCTGAAAAAGGTGCCGGACACCGCGGGCATCCTTATCGTGACGGACGGCGTGTTCTCCATGGGCGGCGACATTGCGAACCTGCCGGAGATCGTGCGGCTTGCAAAGGCGTACGGCGCACGGGTCATGGTGGACGACGCGCATGGCCTCGGCGTACTGGGCAACGGCGGCCGCGGCACCGCGGACTACTTCGGCCTTGCGGACGATGTGGATATCATCATGGGGACGTTCTCCAAGTCGCTCGCGTCGATCGGCGGCTTCATGGCTGCAAGCGAGCGCGTTGTGGATTACGTGCGACACGCTTCCCGCCCGTACATCTTCTGCGCCTCCATCCCGCCCGCATCCGCAGCGACGGCGCGCGAAGCGCTCAGGATCCTGCGGGAGCAGCCCGAGCTGCCCGCCCGCCTGCATGCGCTCTCCATGTATATGCGAAGCGGCCTCAAGTCCCGCGGCATTGCCATTCGCGACAGTGAAACGCCGATCATCCCGATCTACACTTACGACGTGTTCACCACGCTGGAGACCGCAAAAGAGCTGTATGACGAGGGCGTTTACGTCAACCCCGTGCTGCCGCCCGCCACGCCCGCAACGGAGTGTCTGCTCCGCACGAGCTACATGGCGACGCACACGGAGGCGCTGCTCGACGAGGCGCTCGACGTGATCGAACGGGTCGTCAAAGCGCATGTGAAATAAAAGAAAAGGGGGATCGACCATGACAAAGACAGCGCTCGCCCCCCGCATCGTGCTTGTAACGGGCGCGTCGAGCGGGATCGGGCTTGCGACGGCGGAACGCTTTGCCGCCGCGGGCGACATTGTTTACGGACTGTCCCGCCATCCGGTTGAGACTTCGGGCATCCGCTCCATTGCTGCGGACATTACAAGCGACGGCGAGGTCCGCGCCGCGGTATCGCGGATTCTCTCGGAATGCGGGCGGATCGACGTGCTGGTGAACAACGCGGGCTTCGGCATTTCCGGCGCGATCGAATTTACCGACATGGACGAGATCCGGCGGCAGTTCGACGTCAACCTCTTCGGTACGGTGCGCTGCATTCAGGCCGTCCTGCCCGCGATGCGGGAAGCACGCGGCGGCTGCATCCTGAATCTCAGCTCGGTCGCGGGCGTGCTGCCCATTCCGTTTCAGAGCTTTTACTCGGCGGTCAAGGCCTCGGTCAACGCGCTGACGCTTACGCTGCAAAACGAGCTGCGTCCTTACGGCGTCCGTGTGGCGGCGATGCTGCCCGGCGACGTCAAAACGGGCTTTACCGCGGCGCGTGAAAAGAACTGCAAGGGTGCGGAGGTATATCCCGCGCTGCTGCGCTCCGTTTCTACGATGGAACACGACGAGCAGAACGGCATGTCCCCCGCCCGCATTGCGGACCGGCTCTATCGCATCAGCCGCAAGCGCCATCCGAAGGGACTGTATTCCTGCGGCATTCAGTATCAGGCGTGCCTGCTGCTCGGCAAGCTGCTGCCCGTGCGGCTGTACAACTGGATTCTGGCGAAGATGTACGCCTAAAGCGACGGAGGAGGAAACAACGATGGCAGAACGTGTATTTACGGTTACGGAGAGCGATCTTCGCGGCATGAAGGAGGGGGACGCTTTCCGACTGTACGTCATCAAACGCGGCGATACGATGTACGCGCTTTCCAAGGAGGCGGGGGTCTCTGTTGACACGCTCGCGCGGATCAACGGGATCAAGGACCCCGCGCACATCATGTCGGGCGATATGCTGCTGCTTCCCGTTCGCCGCTGAGCGGGGCGGGCAAAAGAAACGAAACCGCGGGCGCCGGGTGCGAGCATCGGGCGCCCGCGGTTTCGTTTGCCGCCGCAGGCTGCGGCGGTCCTGCCGCGGCAGGCTTTTGCCCGCCCCCGGAGGAACGCGAAAGCCGGGGGGACGCAAAAGCGCGCCGGGGTTTCCCCGGCGCGCCGCCGTTCCGTTCTGCGCCAACGCTCAGCTCGGGTCGACCTCGATCTCGTTGTACCGCTTCAGCGTGCTGTAGAAATCGAGCGAGCGCGAGTAGCCGCTGGCCGACTTGGCTGCGATTGCGGAGACACGCAGGTTCTCGAGCGCTTCCTCGAGCTGCTCGGTCGGTTCGCTGAGATAGTTGCTCTCGCCCGCAAGATACGCCTCCGCCGCGCGCTCTGCGGAAGCCTTTAGGGACCGTACCTTGTCGTAGTCATGCAGGAAATCGTCATAGCCGCCAAGCTCCTTGACGTATTTTTTCAGCGGGTGCGTCGTTGAAATGTACCGCTCCGCCTGCAGATCGTTCCAGAAATAGTAGGCGTAGGCCATCTTGCAGTCGCGGTATTCCGGCACATCGACGCCGTAGACCTCCTTGATGATGGAAACGCGCTTTTCCTGATCGGTAAAGCAGAAATTCAGCTTTGCAGACTTCTTCGATGACCAGATACCGTCCATGGACCACATCCGAATATTATCGCTCGGCATGTCGTAGGCGTAGAGCGCCAGCGCCGCCGTTTGCTCGAACGAGCAGTTCGTAAAGAGCTGTCCGTCAAAGCTTTGGAGAATGTCCGGGATCTTCAGGAGCATCCCCTTGTCGCGCAGCTGGTTCAGGATCGCAACGAGCATGTCCTTCTGCCGGTTCACGCGCTTTCCGTCGCCCGTTTCATCCACGTCAAGACCGCTCGCGCCCTTGCGAACGCGCAGATAATCGAGCACGGCCTGCCCATCCATGTGCTGCTGCCCCGCTTCATAGGTTCTGCCCTGCATGGTGAAGGACACGTCGAGATTGTAATCGACCCCGCCGATGGCGTTGACCAGTTGCTTGACCGCGGGCATGGTGACCGCATAGTAGTAATTGATCGGAATATCGCCGAGCATCCACGAGCAGGCCTCGCAAACCTTGTCAAAGCCGGCGCTGTTGACCTTATACTTGCCGTTCGCGTCCTTGATCCATTGTCCGTTTTCGTCTTTTTCAAACAGGCCGCCGCCGCAGTCGAGCGATGCGTTCAGCTTGTACAGACCCTGCACGCCGGGGATCTTTGCGTAGGTGTCGCGCGGCAGGGAGATCATATCCACGGTCTGCTTGTCAAAGTTGATCGCAAGCACGATCATCACGTCCGCATGCTCCGCCGTGGAGCCGCCGGATTCGAGCCATTCCTCCGTGAGCCGCTCCTCGGAGTAGTCCACGCCCACGAGCAGAACGTTCACGATGTTCTGCATCATGGATGTATCCGCCTGCTGCTTCAGCGCGTCATAATCGCCCGACGCGGGCGTCGCTGTGACAGCGTCCTCCGCGGGCGCGCTGCTCTCGGGGGCGTCCTGCGCGGGCGTTTCGGCGGGCGCTTCGGTCGTCTTGGGCTGCGAGGTGAAATAGGACGCCGTGTTGTGCCTGAGATTTCTGTAATAGAAAAACCCGCCGAGACACAGCGCAACGAGAAGCGCGATCACGGATCCCCAGATGATCAGTTTTTTCCGGCGGGCTCTGCGGCGCTTTCTTCTCCGGCGCTCCGCTCGCTCTGCGTCCGTTCTGGGCCTGCGACTCTCTTCCATAAGCCGTTCCTTTCTGTATTTGACAAATTCTGTTTCATTATCGCGCGAAACTGTATCCGCGCCGTGTCTTTGCTGTAATCTCTTTGTGACAGTATACCACAAATCGTGCGAAGCTGCGAAGCGTTACCGGACGTCCCGCGCATCGTCCGCCGGATATGCGGTGCAGAGCGCTGCGAGCGTTTCCGGGGGCAGCGTTTCCGCACGGACGGCGGGGTCGAGGCCGGTCTCTGCAAGCAGCGCGGACATGCGCCCGTCCCGCGGGAAGTTGTTCGCGAGCGTCTTTCTCCGCATGGAGAGCGCTGTACGGGAAAACCGCAGCATCGCGTTCGCCGCGGGGAGGGCTTTCAGCGCGTCGTCGTCCCTGCGCCGGAGCAGGATGACCGCCGACTCCACATCCGGCTGCGGGTAATAGCTGCCGGGCGGCACGGAAAACAGCCGTGCTGCTTCATAGTAGAGCGCGGACAGGATCGCGACCGGGCCGTAGACCCGATCGCCGGGTGCGGCAAAAAACCGCGCGGCCGCTTCCTGCTGCACCATGAGCAGCAGCACGCGCGGCAGCATGGGCAAAAACTGTTCCGCGATCGGCGTTGTGATGTAATAGGGCAGATTCCCGCAGAGCGCAAAGTCCTCGCCCTGCATGAGCGCGCCGACGTCCGTGCGCAGGATGTCGCCCGTTACGACCGTGAGGCGTTCGGAGGGCAGCAGAGAGGGCAGCAGAGCAGCGAGCGCCGCGTCCTTTTCCACGGCGACCACCCGGCTCGCCCGCTGCAGCAGCGGCGCCGTGAGCGCGCCGAGACCGGGGCCGATCTCCAGCACGGGGAGCCCGTCGAGCCCCGCCGCGTCCACGCAGGAAGCGAGCAGCGCGCCGTCCGTGCAAAAGTTCTGCCCGAGCGCGCGGTTGGCCTTTCGTCCCTCCGCCGCAAGGATCGTCCGGATCTGTTCCGGTGTGTGTGCCATGCCGCATCCTCCGTCCGTGCATCCGCAAACGCGGCGCCGTTATTTCGTTTTCGCAGGCTTGCCGCCCTTGACGATGGCGGCCTCCGCGATGTTCAGCGCGTGATCCGCGACGCGCTCCAGGTCGGTCAGGATCTCGATGTAGAGCATTCCGACGTCCGCCGTGCAGCGGCCCTCGTCGAGCCTTCGGATGTGGTTATTCTGGAGACGCTCGACCTCGTCGTCGATGTCCTGCTCCTCCCGCTCGATTCTCGCCATGCCGCCGAGCTGCGGGTCCTTCATGTAGGAATGCGCTTCATCGACGATCTTGTATACGCGGTCGGTCAGCGCGGAAAGCTCCTGCTGCGCGTGCTGCGAGAACTGGAGCCCGTTCTCCCGGCAGTGCGCGACATAGCCCGCGATGTTGTTCGAGTGATCGCCGATGCGCTCATAGTCGCGGATGACATGGTGCATCCGGTCGATGATCGCAGCATCCTCGCCGGACAGCTCGACACGGTTGATCTCGATGAGCGCCTCCGTGATGGCGCGGTTCAAAAAGTCGAGCGTTTCCTCGTTTTTCTCGATGGTCGTAAGGTCATCGCTGTTGCGCCGTCGGTCAAACATCGCAGCGCAGGCCATGTGCAGGTTCTTACAGGCAAGCTGGAACATACGCTCCACCTCCGCCTGCGCCTGCTCGACCGCAATGGAGGTCATGCCGAGATCCATTCTGCGGATATGCATGAGGCGCGGGCCCTCCGCGGGCCTGTCCTCCCTGCGGATGAGCACGCAGGCGAGCTTTTCCATGAGCGGCAGAAAGGGGAAGAACACGATGACGCCGCCCAGCATTTCGATCGTATTGAAATAGGCGATCTGCAGCACCACGTTGTCCGACAGCGATGCGATCCAAGTGGGCAGCGGAGAAAGACTCCAGAGCAGAAGAAAGAGAATGCAGGAGAACACGTTGAACAGCACATGGATGCAGGCCGTGCGCTTTGCGTCGCGCGTGCCGCCGATGGCTGCGGTGACGGCCGCGATGCAGCAGCCGATGTTCATGCCGAGGATGACGTATGCGACCTGGCCGAGACTTGTGACGGCGCCCGCCATGGCCATGGCCTGCAGAATACCGACGGAGGCGGAAACGCTCTGCACGATCGAGGTGAAGATCACACCCGTGAGAATTGCAAGAAGGGGCTTTTCCGAGAAGGAGAGCATGAGGCTTGTGAACCAGGCCTCCGTGGACAGCGGCGTCATGTTCTGCTTCATAAGCGTCATGCCGAGGAACAGAATGCCGAGGCCCGCGACGATCTGGCCGGCGCTGCGCACGCGGCGTTCCTTGAAGAACAGCATCGCGACCACGCCGAGGAAGGAGAGCAGCGGCGCAATGTCCGCAATGTTCAGCGCGATGAGAAGTCCCGTCGCAGTGGAGCCGACGTTCGCACCGAAGATGATGCCGGAAGCGCGGGAGAACTCCATCAGCCCCGCGTTGACAAAGCCGACGGTCATGGCGGTGGTCGCGTTTGAGCTCTGGATGATCGCCGTGATCGAAACGCCGACCAGCAGCGCAAGGAAGCGGTTGCGCGTCAGCTTTTCGAGAATGGACTTGAGCCGCGCGCCCGCGATGAGCTCGATGCCGTCGCACATGAGCCGTATGCCGTACAGGAAGAGCGACAGGCCGCCCGCGATCCCAAGCCAGTTTGCGGTAGTCATTTTGAACAGCCACCTCCAACGTTTCCCACAGAATTCCCCATTTTCACCTAATTGTAACAAAACTTTAAGATTCTTTCAATGCCCCCGGCCGCTTCCGATTCTTTACGGTGCGGGGATTCTATGCTAAGATATTTGGGTAAGGAAGAAACAATGCCGTCCCGCGGGCGTTTGCCGGACCGGACGGCCGGGAGAACGATTGGAAACGAAGCAGAAGAAAAAGGGAACGCTCAAACGGATCCTCGTCGTGCTGCTCACCGTCGCGGTGCTCGTCGGCTTTGCGCTGCTCGATCCGGATGTTCAGAACATCGACGACGTGCTGCGGCAAATGTCGCCGCTCTGGCTGCTCGGCGCGCTTGCCGCTGTGCTCGTCTATTATCTCGGGGATACGGTCATGTATCTCATCGCCTGCCGCGACATGGGCGTGCCGCAGTCGTTGTTCGACGGCGTGATCACGACGATGATCGGATTTTTTTACAGCGCGCTGACCCCGCTCGCATCGGGCGGGCAGCCGTTTCAGATCATTCAGATGCGCAGCCGCGGCATCAATGTCGGCACGTCGACGAGCGTGCTCATGGTCAAGTTCATGGCCTGGCACATCGCGCTCACGGTCTTTGGCGCGCTCGGGTTTGTGCTTTGCAGCGGTCTGCTGCTATCGGAGAGCACGACGATCTTCATCATGTTCATTTTCGGATACCTGCTCCACGCCTTTTGCGCGTTTACGGGCATCCTGCTCATGATCCGGCCTGCGATCGTGCAGCGCGGCGGCAACGGGGTCATCGGCTTTCTCGGCCGGACGCTGCTGAAAAAGCGTCCGGAGCGCGCGGAGAAGATGCGCGCCGCATGGGACGGCTTTGTGTCCGATTATAAGCAGGCGGTCACGTTTGCCCTGCAGCACAGGCGCGACATGGTGTTTATCGTGTTTACCGCGCTCGTTGAGGTCGCGGCATACCTTTCCACGACGTATTTTGTGTATCGCGGTCTCGGTTTTTCCGAGGTGAACGTCTGCATCATGACGCTCATGCAGGCCGCTCTGTCCATCAGCGTGGCGTATATCCCGCTGCCCGGCGCATCCATTGCGACCGAGGGCGGGTTCTATGCGATCTTTTCGCGGTATTTCGGCGATTCCCGCCTTGTGGGAATGCTGATCTGGCGCGCGCTCACCTATTATCTTACGATCCTGCTCGGCCTTTTCGCCGTGCTGATCGACGGCTTCCGCGAGAGCAAGCGGAAAAAGCCCGACACGAACGAAAACGCCTGAAAGAGCGGAGGAAACGACCATGTATCTTGCGGACGGTTGGAAAGATTACGAGCTGCTCGACGCGGGCGGCGGCAACAAGCTGGAACGCTGGGGCGACGTGACGCTGCTGCGGCCCGACCCGCAGGCGATCTGGCCCATGCGGGACGATCCGCCCTGCGACGCGGTCTACCATCGCAGCAGCACGGGCGGCGGCGCGTGGGAGTTTTTCCGGCAGCTTCCCGAAAGCTGGCGCATCCGCTATCGCGATCTGACGTTTGTGGTGCGGCCGACAGGCTTTAAGCACACGGGGCTGTTCCCGGAGCAGGCGGTGAACTGGGACTGGATGCGCAGCCGCATCGAGCCCGCCGTGCAGGCGGGACGCCGGCCGCGCGTGCTGAATCTGTTCGGCTATACGGGCGGCGCGACCTGTGCCTGCCTTCGTGCGGGGGCGGAGGTCGTGCATGTGGACGCGGCCAAGGGCATGATCGCCTGGGCAAAGGACAACGCAGCCGCCTGCGGGCTTTCGGACGCGCCGGTGCGCTACTATGTGGACGACTGCGTCAAGCTCGTCAAGCGCGAACAGCGCCGCGGCAATCGCTATGATGGTATCCTCATGGATCCGCCGAGCTACGGACGCGGCCCCGGCGGAGAAATGTGGAAGATCGAGGATCAGCTCTATGCGCTCGTGCAGGACGCGGTGCGGCTGCTCTCGGACGAGCCGCTGTTCTTCCTCATCAATTCGTACACCACGGGGCTTGCCCCGCAGGTGCTGAAAAACGTGCTGGACGTTGCGCTTCCCGGCGGGAACGCCGCCTCCGGCGAGGTGGGGCTTCCCATCCGCCGCGACGGGCTCGTGCTTCCCTGCGGCGCAAGCGGACGCTGGACGCCGAAATCGCTCTAAAAGCCAAAACCGCGCGGCAATGTCCGCAGCAAAGGATCCGCCGATGGAAGATCGAAACGAACGTCGAGACCTTGCAAAAAAGCATGGGCTCACCGTGCTCTATGAGGACAATCACCTGCTTGTGCTCGAAAAACCGCAGAACCTGCCCGTGCAGGCGGACGCATCGGGCGACCCCGACCTGCTCTCCATCGCAAAGGGGTATCTGCGCGAGGCGGGCAACAAACCGGGCGAGGCCTATCTCGGGCTTGTCCACCGTCTTGACCGCCCGGTCGGCGGCGTGATGGTCTTTGCAAAAACGAGCAAGGCGGCAGCGCGCCTCACTGCGCAGTTCAAATCCCATACCGCAAAGAAACGCTACGCAGCGATCACGGACGGCGCAGCGAAACCCGCCGCCTATCTCACGGATTGGCTCTGCAAGGACGAGCGCACGCATTCGTCCTTCGTCGTGCCGGAGGGAACGACGGGCGCGAAGCTCGCAAAGCTGTCCTATGAGACCATCGGTACTGCAAACGGGCAGTCGCTCGTGGACATTTCGCTTTACACGGGCCGCCCGCACCAGATCCGGGTGCAGCTGTCCCATGCGGGACTGCCGATCGTGGGCGACCAGCGCTATCATCCCGCGGCCGTTGCCGCTGCGCGCGGCGAAGCTGCGCCCGTGCGCACGCAGATCTGCCTCTGGGCATATGCGCTCACCATCGAGCACCCGACGCTCGGAGAACGCATGACGTTTTTCTCCGTGCCGCACGGTGCATTCTGGAATCGTTTTCCCGCGGGCATGGCGGTGCTGCCCGCATTTTCCGTGTGCAGCGGCGTATACCTTGACGATTCCATGCTCGTCGTGGACAAACGTGCGGGCGTTGAGGTCGAGGGCGAGCTGCTCTCGGAGCTTTCGAGTCTGTTTCCGGAGCTGTATCCCGTCCACCGGCTCGACGCGAACACGACGGGACTCGTGCTCTTTGCGCGAACGCCCGCGATGCGCGACACGCTGGAGACGCTGTTTCGCGAGCACCGGCTGAAAAAGATCTACCACGCGCTCGTTGCGGGAACACCGCCGCAGTCCGGGCGCCTTGTCCACTACGCGGTCAAGGACGCGGAGGAAGCGACGGTGCGTCTTGCCGCAAAGGATGCGCCCGGCGCGCAGCGCATGGAGCTGGACTACCGCGTGCTGCAAAGCGAAAACGGCTGTTCGCTCGTCGAGATCGATCTGCATACGGGCAGGACGCATCAGATCCGCGTGCAGATGGCGGCGATCGGGCATCCCGTGCTCGGCGACGACAAATACGGCGACAGGGAAACGAACCGCCGCTTCCGCTGCCGCACGCAGCAGCTGCTTTGCAAGCGGATGGAGGCGGAGGGGCATGTGTTTGAAAGCTGCAAGTCACTGCCCTTTCCCAAAGCGCGCGGAGAGAACGGCGCGGATCGCGCCTGACGCGTATTTCAAAAGAATACAAGGAGGTATCGTTATGAACGCAACGGAGACCTATCGCGCCTGGTGCGCGTCGGAAGCCCTGTCGGAGCGGGAGCGCGAGGAGCTTCTGTCGATCGCGAACGATCCGGCGGAGATCGAGGAGCGGTTCTACTGCGAGCTGACCTTCGGCACGGCGGGACTGCGCGGCATTCTCCGCACCGGCACGAACGGCATGAACGTTCACGTTGTGCGAAGAGCGACGCAGGGGCTTGCGGACTATATGAACGGCATTCCGGACGCCGCGGAGAAGGGCGTGTGCATCGCCTACGATTCGCGCATCCATTCCGAGCTGTTCGCGCATGAGACGGCGGCGGTGCTCGCGGCAAACGGCATTCGCGTGCGGCTGTTCTCAACGCTGCACGCCGTTCCGCAGCTTTCCTATGCGGTGCGGCACCAAGGCTGCACGGCGGGCGTTGTCATTACGGCGAGCCACAACCCCGCCAAGTACAACGGCTACAAGGTTTACTGGGCGCACGGTGGCCAGGCCGCGCCAGAGCAGGCGGCCGCAATCTATGCGTGCATCGGGAAGGTGCCGTTTTTCTCGGCAAAGACCTGCGATTTCGACGCCGCGGTGCGGGACGGCCGCATCGGCATGATTGGCGCGGAGGAGGATGCGGCCTACTACGAGGTCACGCGCTCCGTGCTGCTTGCGCCTGCGCTTCTGAAAGAAAAGGGCGCGACGCTTCCCATCGTTTACACCCCGCTGCACGGCGCGGGCAACATCCCGGTCAGGACGCTGCTGCAGCAGGCCGGTATGACGCAGGTGTTTGTCGTTCCCGAGCAGGAGCTGCCGGACGGCACGTTCCCGACCGTCACCGCGCCGAACCCGGAAAACCCAGATGCGTTCCGCCTTGCAAAAGCGCTCGCGGACGAAAAGGGCGCGACCGTCATCCTTGCAACGGACCCGGATTCGGATCGACTGGGCGTCGCGGTCAAACGGCATGACGGCGAATGGGCGGTGCTGAGCGGCAACCAGATCGCCTGCATCCTGCTCGAGCACATCCTGTCCGGACGGAAGGCGCAGGGAACGCTCCCGAACAACGGCGTGGTCGTGAAGTCCATCGTTTCGACGACGCTTGCGGACGCCATCGCGGCGCGGTACGGCGCTGCGCTCGAAAACGTGCTGACGGGGTTCCGCTTCATTTCGGAGAAGATCGACGCATACGAGAAAAGCGGCGAAAAGACCTTCCTCTTCGGCTTTGAGGAGAGTTACGGCTTCCTTGCGGGCGGATTCTCCCGCGACAAGGATGCCATCTGCGCCGCCGTCCTCGCTGCGGAGGCCTGCCTGTGCTATGCGGAGCGCGGCATGACGCTGTATGACGCATTGCAGGAGATCTACCGCAGCTATGGGTTTTACAAGGAAAAGCAGACGAGCTATACGCTCGAGGGCAAGGAGGGCATGGAGCGCATTGCGCGCTGCATGAGCGGACTGCGCGCCGCGCCGCCGGAGATGTTTGCGGGCGTGCGGGTCAACGTGTTTGAAGAATACAAGACGGGCGTTCGCATGGCGCGCGGAAAAACGCCGGAGCGCATTGAGCTGCCGCGTTCCGATATGCTGCGCTTCCTGCTCGAGGACGGGGCGTGGGTGGTCGTGCGTCCGTCCGGCACGGAGCCGAAGCTCAAGCTCTACATCGGCGCAAACGCTGCCAAGGAGGATGCGCTGGATGCGCTGCTCGGCCGGCTGTTCGACGATCTTGACGCGCTGCTGCGCCGCGAGCTTCGGATGTGAGCGGTTTTTCTTCTTCTTTTCTCTTCTTTTCTTTCTAGAAAGAAAAGAAGCAAAAGAAAGTCATTTTTGGGAGAGGTATTCTTCTTTGCCATCGTTGCTTCTGCCAACGTGCTGTACAAAACGGACGGTTCGTATGTGAACCGCCCGTTTTTTCGTTCCGGGCGGGACGAGCGGGAAACCGTCTATCTCCCGAGAGAGAGCCTCCCCCGCAGTGTCTTTTGTTTCTTTTCTTCAAGAAAAGAAAACGTCCCCTTTCAAGAAAAGAAAACGTACCCTTTTTCGCACCGCAGCCGCGCCGATTCTTGCGCTTTTCGTTCAAATATAATAGAATATTTCCGTATGACAACGCATGACATCATCCATGCGGCGTTTCCGGACGCCGCGCCGCGGGACGCGCGCCAGCTTCCCGCCCTGACGCTCGCCTACATCGGCGACACGGTGTACGATCTCTATGTCCGCACCTACCTGCTGCATACGCTTTCCGGCAATGCGCACGCGCTGCACATGGCCGCCGCAAAGCGCGTCTGCGCCGCAGGGCAGGCCGCAGCCTACCGCCGGATCGAGCCGCTGCTCTCGGAGGAGGAGCAGGCCGCGTTCCGCAGAGGACGCAATGCGCACAGCGGCACCGTGCCGAAGAACGCGCAGCTCTCCGACTATCGGATCGCGACCGGCGTGGAGGCGCTCGTCGGCTTTCTCTATTGGACGGGGCAGGATGCGCGCCTGTCCGAGCTGATGCGGACGGCGCTGGAATGCGGGGACAGCGGAGAAAAAGCCTGACGGCGATTTGCCGGGACAGCGGCGCTTTGCGGCCCGCTGAAAAAATTTGCACGATCGGCAAAAGAGCAAAACGGATACCGCTGCAGGTTCTCGAACGGCGGCGGATGACAACAAAGTATGACGAACCCGGCACGGGTGGGAGGGGAAAACACATGGCATACGATCAGCGCGGCGCGGGCCGCGGGTACGGCAAGCCCAACGGCGAGAAAAAAAGCTACGGCGAACGCAGCTACGGGGACAAGCCCTACGATAAGAAGCGCTATGGTGACGGCGAGCGTTCCTACGGCAAGCCGCAGGGGGACAGAAAGCCCTACGGCGAACGCAGCTACGGGGACAAGCCCTACGACAAGAAGCGCTATAACGACGGCGAGCGCACCTACGGCAAGCCGCAGGGGGACAGAAAGCCCTACGGTGAGCGCAGCTACGCAGACAAGCCCTACGACAAGAAGCGCTATAACGACGGCGAGCGTTCCTACGGCAAGCCACAGGGGGACAGAAAGCCCTACGGCGAACGCAGCTGCGGGGACAAGCTCTACGATAAGAAGCGCTATAACGACGGCGAGCGCTCCTACGGCAAAAAGAAGGCTTACGGCGACAAGCCGTATGAACGGAAGCCCGCTGACACCCGCCGCGAGCGCCCCGCAGAGCCGGAAGAGGCCATGCAGCAGGGCGGCGCGGATGAAGCGCCTTATCTGCTCATCGGCAGAAACGCAGTGCGCGAGGCGATCAAGAACGGCCGCAGCATCGACCGCATCCTCGTGACCAAGGAGCAGGACGGTTCGCTCGGCGAGATCGTGCGCATGGCGCGCGACCGCAACCTCGTTCTGCGCGAAACGGACAGACGCAAACTGGACGAACTGTGCATGCCGTTCGGCCACGGCGGAAAGACGGGGAACCATCAGGGCGTCGTGGCGTATGCCGCAGGCGTGGAATACTGCACGGTCGGGGACATTCTCAAGAGCGCGCGGGAAAAGGGCGAGGATCCCTTTGTGATCGTGCTCGACGGCATCGAGGATCCGCACAACCTCGGCTCCATCATCCGCAGCGCGGAATGTGCGGGCGCACACGGCGTTGTGATCGGAAAGCGCAGGAGCGCATCCGTCACCGCTGCGGCGGTCAAGGCGGCGGCGGGCGCAACGGAATACATGAAGGTCGCGCGCGTTGTGAATATCTCCGGCGCGATCGAGGAGCTGAAGCGCGCAAAGCTCTGGGTCGCCGGCGCGGACATGCACGGCACGGACATGACGAAGCAGGGGCTGAACGGCCCGCTCGCGCTTGTGATCGGCAGCGAGGGCGACGGACTTTCGAAGCTTGTGCGCGAAAGCTGCGACTTCCTCGTGTCCATCCCGATGAAGGGACACATCGATTCGCTGAACGCCGGCGTCGCCGCGGCGGTGCTGATGTTTGAAAAGCGCAGGCAGGACGCGATCGGGGACTGAGCCGGACGATTCGAAGGGGGCGGCGTTGCACGCGATGAAGAAGTACGAGGAAATGACGGACGAAACGCTCATCGAGCTGATCCGCGCAGGCGATACGCTTGCGGAGGAGACGCTGTATACGCGCTACAAGCAGGTTGTCCGCGGCAAGGCGCGCACCTATTTCCTCGTCGGCGCGGATCGTGAGGACATCATCCAGGAGGGCATGATCGGGCTGTATAAGGCGGTGTGCGACTATGAGTTCGGCAAGCAGGCGTCGTTCCGCGCCTTTGCGGAGCTGTGCATCACCCGGCAGATCATCACCGCGATCAAGGGCGCGACGCGAAAGAAGCACATGCCGCTCAATTCTTATGTTTCTCTGAGCCGCCCGGTGTACGAGGACGGCGACGCGGAGCGCACGCTCATCGACGTGCTGTCGAGCGCGCATGTGAGCGACCCCGAGGAGACGCTCATCGGGCGTGAAAACTACGAGGCGATCGCGGAGGATATCGAGCGCACGCTCTCCCGGCTGGAAAAGCAGACGCTCGCGCTGTATCTGCAGGGACTGTCCTATCAGCAGATCGCGCAGGTGTTGGGACGTTCGACCAAATGCGTGGACAACGCGATCCAGCGCGTCAAGAAAAAACTGGAAGAACGTATGAAACAGCAGGAGGCGGACGCATGGAAATCAAATTCTACCGGCTGATCGGTATTCCCTTCGCGGCGCTCGGCGGCGCGTTTCTGCTTGCGGCGGCGGGCGGCGGCATCGCTTTTGCCGGCACGGGAGAAAACGCATGGATCTTTCCGTTCGTGTTCGGGCTCGTCGGCGGCATTTTCTTTGCGGTCGGGCTGGTATTCCTGCTGCTTTCGCGGGCAAAGGCGAAACGGCGCGAGGAACTGCTGGCAAACGGCAGGATCCTGCACGCGAAGATCACGGGCGTCGAACAGAACCGCGCCTTTGAGCTGAACGGCCGCTTTCCGTACCGCGTCCGCTGCCGCTATACGGGCGAGGCCGGCACGGTGCACGAGTTTTTGAGCGACAATCTTCGTTTTGATCCGACGGGGCTGTTTCTTTCCGATACGGTCGAGGTCTACGTCGATCCCTATACGATGGATCGTTACTATGTGGATGTTGCGGGCGTTCTTCCGAACGTCGCGCAGCATTGAACGGCGGAAGACGGGCAGTAAGCGCCCCTTTTTCCCCGTATCTCTTGACACCCGGCCGGAAAGTTAGTAAAATAGAATGTGCTGTTGTGGAGGTGTGCGGGTGTAGCTCAGTGGCAGAGCTCCAGCTTCCCAAGCTGGCTATGTGGGTTCGATTCCCATCACCCGCTCCAACACGCCATGACGGCAAAAATTCTGCCCGCTGCCGTTACAGGAACTTCCGCAAGCGGGTAACAAATTATTTCAGGAGGGTCTATTGTAATGGCAAAGGCAAAGTTTGAGAGAACGAAACCGCATGTCAACATCGGCAC
>ERZ824600.2864-NODE-2864-length-17402-cov-3.636710_pt1 | contig 17402 bp, 18 predicted proteins | sample MGYA00519933_ERZ824600 | MGnify/ENA primary metagenome ERZ824600 (study PRJEB31778, sample SAMEA3449178) | human gut metagenome | biome: human gut; feature: human-associated habitat; material: faeces | place: United Kingdom | collected 2010/2012 ... | reverse complement strand
GATTTAATATCTTATCAATTTCTTCAGTTACATATAATATATCTTCTTTTTTCATTTATAACATTATTGACAGTAAAAAATATATATGATATATTGAAAAAGAAATAATATATGCTAATCAGTTAGGAAAGTGAGATAATAAAATGGTAAAAAATTATAAAGTGATAACCCTATGTGGTTCTACTAGATTTAAAGATGAATTTTTAAAAGTTCAAAAAGAACTAACCCTAAAAGGAAATATCGTAATTTCGGTAGGATTATTTGGTCATTCTGGTGATAGTGAAGTTTGGGAAAATATGGACGAAGGAACACTTACTAAGACGAAAGAAATGCTAGATGATATGCATAAGAGAAAAATCGATATGGCAGATGAAATATTTGTAATAAATGTAGGTGGCTATATTGGAGATAGTACAAAATCAGAAATAGAATATGCCAAAGCACATGGTAAAAAAGTAAACTATCTTGAAAGTAAGTAATTAGATGAAAGCTTTATGAAAGAGATAGAAATACTTGCCGAAGTATTTGATACAAAAGATAGAGTAAAAGAAATATTAAATAGTTTTAATTATATAGGCTTAAATAAAGTAGTTGATGAATATTACTATGATCCTAAAAGGGATACTTTAAAGCCTAGTAAAGATGATGAACTATATCACTGTCTTAGACTTAGAACTAAAAATAATAAGCATTATATCACTTATAAAGATGATGTATATGATAATAATAAATGGTTATATTCAAATGAATATGAGACAGAAGTAGAAAAAATTGATATGCTAAAAGAAATATTTAATAAACTAGAATTAGTAAAGTTTATAGAAATAAATAACAGTAAAGAAACATATACATATAAAGATTATGAGATAGTTCTTGAAGATGTAAAAGATTTAGGTTTATTTATGGAAGTAGAGCATTGTACTAATAATGATGTTGATGTTAAAGAAATAAAAAGACAAATACAAAGTTTCATTAATTCTTTAAACTTAGATGTATCTGAAGAATTAAATATGGGTAAGCCAGAAATGTATATTAAAAAACATAACATAAAAATAGAAAGTTAATAGAGGTATAACATGGAATACGAAGTAAGATTTTATTATCCAAGTAGTGAGGTAAATAATTTATTAGATAAATTGTCAGAGCTAAAAGAGTTAGAAAAGAAACCTAGAACTTATGAAAAGACAGTTCAGTATAATCATTCAGACTCTAGATATGATTTTTATTCAAAAGAGATAGATGGAAGATTTAGACTTAGATTATCAAAAAATATAGAAGAAAGTAAATGTAAGTTAAGTTGGAAAAGAAGACTTCCAAATACTACAGAAAATTTGGTTAATAAGGAAGAAGAAAAAGAAGTAAGAATTTCTTATGAGGATGTAGATAATTTTATATTTATTATTGAAAATGTAATGCATTTTAAAGTTGTAGATAGTTATGAAAGATATAGAACTATATTTACAAATGAAGATGTTGAAATAAGTATAGATGAATATCCTTTTGGTATAGCTTTAGAAATAGAAAATAAAAGTAGTACCAAAAATCCTGAAGAGGTAGTTATGAATTATGCAAGTAAATTAAAATTAAATATCAAAGATTCATATAGACTATCATGGGATGATAAATATGTAGAACTATGTAAAGAACAAAATAAAGAAATATATAACGAAGTAACATTTGACAAAGATATGCCAAGTATATAAAGAAAGGATGAATAATATGCGAATAAACTATTTATTTAGTGATATTTCTAAAGAACAAGGCTTTAATGAAATACAAAGGGAATACCTAAAAAAAGATATTAAAAATAATGATACGATAGTGTTTATTGCTACAACATTTGATGATTATGAAAAGAATGATTTATACTATAATAACCTAATAAAACATTTTAAAAATATTGATATTACTTTTAATAAAGCATATTTGATAGATAATAGAGTAGATAAAGACTTAGCTAAAGACTATATATTAAAATCAAATATAATATTTTTAATGGGTGGAGACACCAAAAAACAAATAGATTCAGTAAAAGAGTACGATCTTTTTGAAATATTAAAATCAAAAGAAGGAATAATACTTGGAGTAAGTGCAGGCTCTATGAATCAATCCTCTCGTGTGGTATATAAAAATGACTACAACAATTATGTAATTGAAGATTATGAAGGTTTAGGCTATATAGATATAAATATTTATCCTCACTTAGACTTTAATAATATAGACTACTTAAAAGAAGTATTTGAAGTAAGTAATTATACCAAAACAGTAGCGTTACCTAATGATTCATTTATAAGAATAGAAAATAATAATATAGACTTTGTCGGAGAGTATTATACTATCCAGAATAGCAAAATAACTATGCCTGGACATGAATATATAAAAATAAATCACACAGGAACTGTGCCACTAGAAACAGATAGATTAGTACTTCGAAGAACAGTAAAAAGTGATATTGATGAATTCTTCTTTATTCAGCTAAATCCAAATATAAGAAGATATCTAGGTACAAACAGACTAGGAGACGACTTAGAGAAAAATAGAAAATATTTTGATGAAGAAAAATATAATGAACTAAATTATTACAGATGGACCATAGAAAGAAAAGAAGATAATAAAATACTAGGTTGTATTTATTTAAATATTCATGATGAAAAAGCAAGGACTGCTGGTATAGATTATTGGATTAGAGAGGATGCTTGGGGCAATGGTTATACTACAGAGGCTTCAAGAAAAATATTAAACTTTGCTTTTGATACCCTAAATATTAATAGAATAGAATCATGTGGTGGAAAAGACAATCCAGGAACATACAAAGTAATGGAAAAGATTGGCCTTAAATATGAAGGAGAAAGAAAAGAAGGAATATTCTATTACTATGGAGGACTAGAGAATTTAGTTTTATATGGAATTACTAAAGAAGAATATAAAAATAATAAATAAGATATTAACTAGGGGTGATTAGCCTCTAGTTTTTTATGATATATTCAAAACTGGGTTTACATCAATAAACTAGTGAACTTTTATTACTTTCTAAGTCATAGGTTAAAGTCTATGTTCTTTATCCATAAGTTTTTTGTTGATTACTTTATGATAGTGTGCTATAATCTGTTTATAGAGATGGAGGAATTGGTATGTCAAAAGAAGAAAATGTAGTTAAGTATTATGCTATTTGTAATAGGCTAAAAAATGTTATTAGAAAAGGCTGGAAACTATGGAATGTTCAAAGGGATAGACTTGAGAGTGTTGCTGAGCATATTTTTAGTACTCAAATGCTTGCTATTGCTATGAAGCATGAATATCAATATGATGTTGATATTATGAATGTAGTATTTATGCTAGCAATTCATGAGTTGGGAGAAGCTATTATTGATGATCTAACACAATTTGAAATAAATGAAAATGATAAAGAAAAAATAGAACATGCTGCGGTACACGAGATATTATCTGGTATATTAGATGGAAAACAAATTGAAGAATTATTTTTAGAATTTGATTCACATAGTACCAAGGAGGCTTTTTTCGCTTATCAATGCGATAAACTAGAATGCGATTTGCAAAGTAAGATATATGATGAAGAGGGATGCGTTGATTTAACTAAGCAAGATGGTAATTTTGTAATGAATAATTCCATAGTAAAAAGATTACTTGACAATGGTGAACCATGGTCTACAATGTGGCTTAAATATGGCCAGGAAATGTATCCATACGATGATAATTTCAAGGCAGTATCTAATTATGCTATAAAAAATAAGATAAAGAAATAAAGTAAGATTTTCCTTAGAAAGTCTCTTTTTTTGTATATAAAACTTCCTTAAAAATATTCATTCTTTAAGTAAAATCATATCACTTCATCAAAATAAAAAAACAGTTGTAACAAAAAAAGGTTGACAAGCATACCATATTATGATATATTTAACTTGAATTTAAAGAAAGGAGTGGAAGAAATGGTAATTTTTGTAAATAAAATAAAATTAAATTCAAATGTTTTTAATAATACTAAGATAGTTTTTGATAAGTGTGGGGAATTACTATGTTTTCCACAAGCTTTATAACTTTATAGAGTAAAAATATAAAAAATAAAATAAAAAAACACTAGACTACTTAGAATTATTAAAGTAGTCTTTTATTATGGAGGAATGAATATGAAGAAAAATTTAAAAGAATTCATACCTCTAATAAAACTAGTTAAAGAAGATTTAAATAAAATCATTCTTGCTAGCATAGTTATATTTATATCAGGAATAACAGATATATTTACTGGATATCTAAATGGTAAAGTAGTTGAATCAATCACTAATTTAGATATAAAGAAAGCACTTATCTTTCTCGGAGTATACTTCATACTAGAAATAACAATGGATGGAATAATACTACATAAAGCAAATTCTGTATTATACAAAGAAGAAAGTAAATTAACAAGAAAATTAGGCTTTAATACTTATAAGAAAGCCTTAAACTTACCTGCTGAAGCATATGAAAAACTTTCCAGCGGAGAAGTAATAAACAGAATAACAAATGATGCCGATACCTTAAGTTTTACCTTTGGTAGAATTTTAAAGATGGTATCATCACTTATAGCGTCCTCTATAGTATTAATCTACATATTTATAAATTCCTATATTATAGGACTAGAAATAATACTAATAATGTTAATATTATTCTTAATACTAAAGAAGTATAATCCATTACTAAAAAATATACATAAAGAAAGAAAAGGTAAGCAAGATGAATTTACCTCTTTAACAAATGAATCCATTAGAGGTATAAGAGAGATAAAGACTCTTGGAGTAAAAAATAATTTAATTACTAATATGATAGAACTAATAAAAGATATATATAAGAAGTCAGAGGAAGAAATAGATATGCAAAAGAGTTTCAATATCAAAACAAGTTTTCTAAAGTCAGTATTAGAATGTATGGTCTTTGCTACTTGTGTAATACTTTTATATTATCATAAGATATCACTAACATTCTTTATAGCTATGACTTATTACATATATAGATATACATGGTTACTTGAGGATATAAATGATCTAACTCAAAACTATCAAAAACTTAGTGTATCAATATCCAGAGTAAATGATATCCTAGAAAATAGATTATATGAAGATGAGAAGTTTGGTAATAAAACTCTAAATAATATAAAAGGAACTATAGAATTTAAAAAAGTTTACTTTTCATATCCTGATGAAGATAATATATTAAAAGACTTTAATTTAGAATTAGAATCAAATAAAAAGATAGCTATTGTAGGTTCTTCAGGACAAGGAAAGAGTACATTATTTAATTTAATTACTAGAATATTTGATCCTAATAATGGAGAAATAGATATTGATGGTATAAATATTAAAGATCTAACTGAAGAAGACTTAAGAAAAAATATATCAATAATTAGACAAGAACCGTTTGTCTTTAATAGAACTATCAAAGAAAACTTTAAAATAATAAATGATAATATAACATTATCAAAAATAAGAGAATGTACTAAATTAGCCTACCTAGATGATTATATTATGTCCCTACCTAAGAAGTATGATACTGTTTTAGGAGAAGGTGGTGTAAATTTATCAGGAGGGCAAAAACAAAGACTATCTATAGCTAGAACATTATCTAAAGGAAGTAAGATAGTATTATTTGATGAAGCAACATCTGCTTTAGATAATAAGTCTCAAGAATATATTAAAAAGACTATTGATAATTTGGTAAAAGATCATACTATTGTAATAGTGGCTCATAGGTTATCTACGATAATAGATGCTGATATTATCTTTGTCGTGGATAATGGTAAAGTAGTATCTTCTGGTACTCATAATGAATTATTAAAAACAAGTGATATTTATAAAAATTTATATGAAACAGAATCTTTAAATTCATAATTAAAGGAGTATTAATATATTGGTACTTCTTTTAGTTTGTCCTCTTAAGCCTGTAGTCTTAAGAGGCAAAATAAAGTCTTAAATATAAGTCTTTATTTTGAACAATTTTGGTAAGAAAAATACTTGAGAGAATTTTGATTGATTTTGAAAATATAAATAAATTATAACAAAATACTTGACAATTATAAAAATAAATTATATATTTAATGCAAGTGAGGAGATATAAATAACAAATTTATTATAAGCTATCTCGGGTGTAAAAGCCTACACGTGATGTAAAAATAAAGCACGGAGTCACTATTCTTATATGGAATAGTTACCTCCTGTGTTTTTTTTTATTAGAAAAATAATATAATAAAGGAAGGTGAAAAGATGAAAAACATAGGTACAAAATTATTAGAAACAAATAGGTTAATACTTAGAAGAGCAAATCTTGATGACGCTAGTGCAATGTTTAAAAATTGGGGAAGTGATCCAAAAGTATCTAGATATGTTACTTGGGAGACTCATAAAACAGTAGCGGATTCATTAAGATTTTTAGTATTTCTTTGTGATAACTACAATACAGATAATTTTTATAACTGGATAGTTGTAGAAAAGAGTACTGATACTCCAATCGGAACAATAGGTGTAGTGGGTGTTAATCCAAAATATAATACCACTGAAATAGGATATTGTTATGGTGCTAAATGGTGGTGTAAAGGTTATGCTACAGAAGGCTTTAAAAGAGTAATTAAGTTTCTTTTTGAAGAAGTAGAAGTAGAGACAATATATGCTGAACATTTAGAAGCAAATCCTGCGAGCGGTAGAGTAATGGAAAAATGTGGACTGACTTATGAAGGAACATTAAGAGGTAGAATTCTTGATAAGATAAGTAAGAAGAATGAAGACATTAAGAGTTACAGCATAACAAGAGAAGAATATTTTAAATAGGAGGTAAGAAATGAAACAAATGATATTACCGGATTATAATAATAGTATAGTTAATCTTATGAGTAGTATAAGAAAATATTTTGATTTAGATTACGAAGGAAATACTCTTGATATAGTAGATACTTTATTAAAGAAGAATAATCCTAAGAATGTAGTAGTTATTTTATATGATGGTATGGGTTCAAGATTGGTAAAAAGAAATTTAGATAGCAATAGTTTTCTAAATAAGAATATGATTTCTGAATTATCTACAGTAGTACCATCTACGACAACAGCCGCAACTACATCAGTATTAACTGGATTATATCCTAATAGCCATGGTTATTTGGGATGGGATATGTACTATGAAAAAGAGGATAAAGTAGTAACAATGTTTACTAATAATATAAAGGATACTGATATAAAAGTATTTGACTATAATATTGCTAAGAAGTATTTTCCATATGAAACAATAACTGATAGTATAAATAAGAATGGAAAATACTACTCAAATATTGTATCTCCCTTTGGAGGAGATATATATAGTGAAAATAATATAGATGAAATGTTTACTAAGATAGAAAATAATCTAAATAAAAAAGAAAAAAATTATATTTATGCTTATTATACTAATCCTGATAGTATTATGCATCATACTGGTACTGATAGCAATGAGACTATAGAATGTTTTAAGATGATTAATGATAAAACAGAATCTTTTAGTAGTAAATTAAAAGATACTATGCTTATTGTAATTGCAGATCATGGTCATATTAACTGTGATGAAATATTACTTGAAGATTATCCAGATTTATATAATTTACTTGATGGAGATACTTGGATAGAACCTAGAATGTGCGCTTTTAAGATAAAGAATGGCGTGGATGAAGAATTTAAATATTTATTTAATAAGTATCTTGGAAAATACTTTGTGCTAAAAAGTAAGAAAGAAATAATAAGAGAAAAATTATTTGGAATAGGTAAAGATAATAAATATTTTACTTCCTCACTAGGAGACTATCATGCTCTAGCGGTATCTGATAAATATTTAAGATACCGAAGAGGCTGTCCAATACATATTTCTACACACGCTGGCTTTACTATAGATGAAATGAAAGTACCACTTATAATTGTTGTTAGAGGACATTAGGTTCTCTTTTTAAATTATAATGTAAAGAAAAGTAAATAATATTGTAAGTAAAATATTCCTTATGATATAATAAAAATATAATGATAGGGAGGTACTTATGAATAAGAAGAAAAATAATAAAAAAGGGTTTGATAATGAGAAATATGTAAAGACACAAATAGAGACTATAAAGAAAAGAATTAAACTGTTTGATAATAAATTATACTTAGAGTTTGGTGGTAAATTATTTGATGATTATCATGCTAAGAGAGTATTACCAGGATTTGAATTAGATTCTAAAATAAGACTACTAAAAGAGTTAAAAGATGATACTGAGATGATATTTTGTATTAATGCTAATGATATAGAAAGAAAGAAGATTCGTGCTGATTATGGGATAAGTTATGATGAAGAAGTAATAAGATTAATTCATATCTTTAGAAATCTTAAAATAGATGTTAATAGTGTAGTAATAACTTTATATAATGGTCAGTCTAGTGTAAGTAAATTTAGAAAAAGATTAGATTCTCTTGGAGTAAAATCTTATATTCATACTTATACTAAGGGATATCCAACAGATGTAGAGGTAATAGTAAGTGAAGAGGGTTATGGAGCTAATCCTTATATTGAAACTACTAAACCACTAGTGGTAGTTACTGCTCCTGGTCCTTGTAGTGGTAAACTGGCTACTTGTCTATCACAGTTATATCATGAGTATAAAAGAGGAGTGAAAGCAGGATATGCTAAGTTTGAAACTTTTCCAGTATGGAGTCTACCTTTAAAACATCCAGTTAATATGGCCTATGAGGCTGCTACTGCAGATTTAAAAGATAAGAATATGATAGATTCATTTCATTTAGAAGCTTATGGAATTAGTGCAGTAAATTATAATAGAGATTTAGAGGTATTTCCAGTATTAAAAAATATCTTAAATAAAATAACTGGAGAAGATATATATAAATCTCCAACTGATATGGGAGTTAATTCAATAGGAGAATGTATAACTGATGATGATATAGTGAGTATGGCCGCTAAAAAGGAAATAATAAGAAGATATTATAAAGCACTAGTAGAAGTTAAAACTGATGATATTGATCCAGAAGTACCTCAGAGAATTAAATTACTTATGAATGAACTTAATATTAGTGATAATTTAATTAAGGCTATAAATAGGGCTAGAGAGAAAGAAGAAGAATCTTCTTCTAAAGTAATAGCTTTAGAAATTACTCCTAATGTTATTATAACTGGTAGAGAGACAGAACTACTGACTCCAGCGGCTAGTTTAATATTAAACTCTATAAAATATTTAACTGATATTCCTGACGAGATAGATTTGTTATCTCCAGGAGTATTAAAGCCTATTCTTGATTTGAAAAAGAATGTCTTATCTAACAAACAAATACTTAATTTGAATGATGTCTTGATATCTTTATCAATATGTTCAGTAACTAATCCTACTGCTAATAAGGCTCTTAAGAATATAAATAAACTAAATGGATGTGATGCTCATGCTACTTTTATTGTGGAAAAGTCTGATCTTGATTTACTTAGAAGTTTGGGTATTAATTTAACTTGCGATCCGGTATTTAATAGTGAAAAATTAATTTAATTATATCCCCTTAAGCCTAGGTCTTAAGGGGCAAAAGGAAGCCTAAAGTCTTCCTTTTGAAGTATATTTTGACAATTATATATATAACTGCTATAATATAAGATACTTTTTGGGGGATTTATATGATAGCGTATACTGAAGATAAAAAAAGATATAATCTTGATACTGATAATTTTATAGATGAAGGAGAATATGGCAGAGTATATTTAACTAGTAATAATAAATGCTTAAAAATATTCAAACAGTCTATATCTAGAAAAGATAAAATGAGTTTTGATGAAGATGTCTTTAATATAATTAGAAAGTTAAAACCTAAAAATATTTATACACTAGGTGATTTATATTATAATAAATCATTAACTAGAATATTAGGTTACTTATCTGAATACTATTCAAAAGAAGATATAAATATATTAACTATGCCCGTAGATTATACTTTTGATAATTTATGTTCTCTATATGATTCATTTGTTTTACTTTCAGAATATAATATACGAATAAGTGATACTTGCACGCAAAATGTAATTTTAAATAATAATGGTATAACAATCATAGATACAGACTTTTATTATATTGATGCTAATAGTAATAAGTTAGCAATAAAAAAGAGTAATATATATGATTTGGGAGAATTATTTTCTTGGATATATATGAATTCTTTAAAAGAAACAGACTTTAATAAAAGAAGTGCAATGATTGATAAAATAGAAAAATTATTTATACCAATAGGTACTTTTGGAGTAGAACCAGTAATTAAAAAATTAATAAAATACAAATATCCAATAGATTATTTACAAAAAAGATGATATACTTATAAAGTAGTGTAGGTGATCATATTGGAATTATTAAGAGTAGTGGATAATAATGGTAATGATACTAATGAAATATTAGAAAGAGAAGAACTTCATAATAGGGGTAAACTGCATAATGAAGTAACTATTTATATTATAAATAATAAAAAAGAAGTATTATTACAAAGAAGAAGTAAAAATAGAAGATTCTGTCCTAATATGCTTGGAGTTATCGCAGGACATGTAAGCTATAATGAAACTCCCCTTGTTTGTGCAGGAAGAGAAATAATAGAAGAAGTAGGAGTAAGAATAAATAAAAATAATATTCATCCTCTATATGATAGATACTTAGTTAAAGAAAGATTTAATAATCATTTTATGTATCCATTCTATGCTGTATGTAATAAAGAGGCAAGTGAATTTAAAGTACAGAAAGAAGAACTATCTTATGTAAAATGGTATAGTATCGATAAAGTAATTGAAATGATAAAAAAAGAAAATAAAGAACTGGTATTTAAAAAAGAGGAGATATCAATTTTTGAAAAATTAAAAAATATTGAATTATAGTATTGAAATATTTGAAAATTATGCTATAATCTAGATATAAATGTTGATGAGGACATGATTTATATATTTAATTATTTAGAGAGTTACTGATTGGTGAAAAGTAATTAGTTAAAGTATAAGTTTCTACCTCGGAGTGAAATGTAAACATTTCCGGCTAGTAACCGTTATCAAAATTAAGTAAAATAAGAGGATGGTACCGTGCAGTAAGCACTCCTTATGAGTACCATTCTCTTTTATTTTAAAGGAGGAATTATGCGTACTGAAGAAATACCCATTGGAAGTAAATGGAGACACTTTAAAGGCTCCATTATGGAAGTGATAAATATAGCTACAAATAGCGAAACCCTTGAAGATATGGTAGTGTATAAACACGATAACAAGTTATGGGTAAGACCTATATCCTCGTTTCTTAGTGCTGAGGATATAACTACCAGAAGTGATAATGTTACTGGGCAAAAATATAGATTTGAAAGGATAGGATAAAAATGATAGATATTAATTTAATAAGAACAAATAGGGATTTAGTAAAGGAAAATATTAAGAAAAAGTTTCAAGATAAAAAACTTCCTCTAGTGGATGAAGTATACGATATGGATATTAAATATCGTACTATTAGAACTGAAGCTGATGAAGCAAGAAGTAAAGTAAATACTTTAAGTAAAGAAATTGGTCTTTTAATGCGTGATAAAAAACTAGAAGAAGCAAATAAAGTTAAAGAAGAAGTATCTGAGATAAAGAGCAGAATACCAGAACTAGAAAAAGAAGAAGAATATTTAGAAAAAGAAATTAAAGAAAGAATGATGAAGATACCAAATATTATTGATAGTTCAGTACCTATTGGTAAAGACGATAGTGAGAATGTTGAAATAGAAAAATTTGGTGAGCCATTTGTACCAGATTATGAAATACCACATCATGCTGATATAATGGAAAGATTAAATGGTATTGATAAAGATAGTGCAGGTAGAACTAGTGGTAATGGGTTCTACTATCTAATTGGGGATATAGCTAGATTACATGAGGCCACTATTGCCTATGCTAGAGACTTTATGATTAACAAAGGTTTTACTTACTGTATACCTCCATTTATGATAAGAAGTGATGTCGTAAATGGCGTTATGTCTTTTGAAGAGATGGATGCTATGATGTATAAGATTGAAAATGAAGACTTATACTTAATAGGCACTTCAGAACATAGTATGATTGGTAGATTTAAAGGACAATTAATAGATGAAGGTAAATTACCAATAGCTATGACTTCATACTCACCATGCTTTAGAAAAGAAGTAGGAGCTCATGGTATTGAAGAAAGAGGAGTATATAGAGTACATCAATTTGAAAAACAAGAGATGGTTGTTCTATGTAAACCAGAAGATGCCATGGATTGGTATAATAAAATGTGGTCTTATACTGTTGAATTCTTTAGAAGTCTAGATGTATCAGTTAGAACCTTAGAATGTTGTTCAGGAGATCTAGCCGATCTTAAAGTTAAATCATGTGATATTGAAGCATGGAGTCCTAGACAAAAGAAATACTTTGAAGTTGGATCATGTTCTACTCTAGGGGATGCTCAAGCTAGAAGACTAGGAATAAGAATGAAAACAGAAAATGGTAATAAATATTTAGCTACATTAAATAATACAGTAGTAGCTAGTCCTAGATCACTTATTGCTATTCTAGAGCAGCATTATCAAGAGGATGGTAGTGTTATAATTCCTGAAGTATTAAGACCATATATGGGTGGCAAAGAAAGAATAGAAGCAAAGAGATAAATTATGAATAATAAACTTAGAACTTTTATGATAGGAAGATATGGAATAGATGACTTATATAAAGTATTATTAGTTATATATACTATTCTAATACTAATAAATATCTTTATAAGAAGCAAAATAATTGCTGTAATAGAAGTATTACTTATAATTATAATGATATATAGAGTACTATCTAAAAATATATATCAAAGAAGAAAAGAAAATGATATGTATTTAAAGGCAAAGAATAAGATATTAAGTACATATAATTATAACAAAAAGAAATATAAGGATCGAAATACTTATATGTATAAGAAATGTCCTAATTGTAGGCAGAAAATTAGATTACCACTTAAAAAAGGAAAACATACTGTTAAATGTCCTAAGTGTAGTAATAAATTTGAAGTAAAATGTCATAAAAACGAAAAGATAAAAGTAGAAATAGTTAAATAACATTTAAAGAGTGTAAAGTATAGGAAGATTACTAAGCTAATCTTCTTTTTTATTGACATTTTTCACTATATTTCTTATAATTAACTTGTAAGGTAGGTAATAAATATGAAACTAAATGAAAAAAGAATTATTAACGATATAAGACTATTATCACTCGATATGATAAATACTGCAGTTTCAGGTCATCCTGGAATAGCCTTAGATTTAGCTCCAACTATGTATACACTATTAGCATATCATCTAAAGTTTGATCTGGAAAGAAAAGCTTGGTGTAATAGAGATAGATTAGTATTATCTTCAGGCCATGCTTCTTCTCTTTTATATGCCAGTTTATTCTATTGCTTAGATGACTATTCATTAGAGGAGTTAAAAAACTATAGAAGAATAACATCACCATTATCAGCTTATCCTGAATATGATCTAAATGGTAGAATAGAGTGTACTACTGGTTTACCAGGAGAAGGTCTAGCTACTTCAGTGGGTATGGCAATGGGTGAAAAGTATCTAGCAGCTACTTTTAATAGAAAGAAAAATCCATTATTTGACTATAATATCTACTGTATATGTTCCGAAGGTGATATGATGGAGGGAATATCCTATGAAGCAGCTTCACTAGCGGGAACACTATCTTTAGATAATTTAATAGTATTATATGATTCTAATGAAATGACCGCTGATGGTAGTACTGATAAAACATTTGATGAGAATGTTCTAGATAGATTTAAGAGTATGAACTGGAATACTCTTGAAGTAAGAAATGGCGAGTCAGTTAGTGAAATATCTAATGCTATAGAAAAAGCTAAAAAGAGTAATAAACCTACAATTATCAAGATTAATACTGTACTTGGAATACATTCAAAATACGAAGGAACAAATAAAATACATTCTAATTTAGAATTAGAAGATTTAAATAATATTAGAACAGAGTTAAAAGGAACTAGCGAGTTTACTTTTGATGAAGAAGCAAGAAATAACTTATTAAAATTTATCAAAGAAGGAACTGATGACTATTATAGAGAATGGTATAGTGAATATGAAATGTATATTGCTAATGCTACTGATAGTGAGAAAGATAATCTTAACTTAGTAATAGAAAATGATAAGATAATTCTTGATATAGCAGCAGTTATTGATACTAGTAAAATATTTGAAGATAAAGCTATGCGTGATATAAACTACCAAATAATGAATGTTATAGCATCATTCATACCTAATTTTATGGGTGGAAGTTCTGATATGGTATGTAGTACTAAAACTTATCTAAAAGGTAAGAAAGAATTTGCTTATGATGAAAATGCTGGTAGAAATATTAGCTTTGGTGTAAGAGAATCTCTAATGGGAGCCATTATGAATGGTCTTGCCCTTACTAACATAAGAAGCTTTGGTAGTACTTACTTAGCCTTATCTAACAAAATGATACCAGAAATAAGGATGTCCTCAATGATGAAACTACCAGTAACTTATATCTTTACTCATGATAGTGTAAGAGCAGGTCAAGAAGGTATGACACATGAACCAATTGAAGAATTAGGTAATTTGAGAAATATACCAGGACTTAATGTCTTTAGACCAGCAGATTATAAAGAATTAATAGGTAGTTGGAATTATATTTTAAAAGAAGGAAAACCTAGTGCTTTAGTATTACCTAAAGGACATAATGAAACTATGAAACATACTAGTTCAGAAAAGACTTTACGTGGAGGTTATATAATAAGTGAAGTAAGAACTAGACTAGATCTTATACTAATAGCTACTGGTTCTGAAGTAGAACTAGCTATGAAAATAAAAGATGAACTACTAAAAAACTATATTGAAGCAAGAGTAGTATCAATGCCAAACTTAGGTTTATTCCTAAAACAAGATAAAGATTATCAAGAACAAGTCTTACCTCGTGGTTACAGAAGAATGGCTTTAGAACTATCTAATGATCCAAATTGGTACCGTCTAGTAAATCAAGACGACTTTATCGGAGTAACTGACTTTGGAAGAACAGGCACTGAAGAAGAAGTATTATCATATTACGAACTTGATTTAACTAATATAATTATAAGAATAAAAAATAGTTTATAATTCGACAAAATATAATATAGTATAATCGAATTTTGGACCAATTTGTATTTAAAAATTTAGTTATATATATTAGCTTTGGGAGGAAAATTATATAAAATGAATAGAATGAGTTTAGATAAATTACCAATTAATATTGTAGGTAAGGTAAATGATATAAAATGTGTTGAAGGAATAAAAAGAAGATTATTAGATTTAGGAATTATAAAAGGAACAAAAATAGAACCTGTTTTACTTAGCCCATCTGGAGATCCAAGGGCATTTTCTGTTAGAGGTACACTTATTGCTATTAGAAAAGAAGATGCCGAAAATATTGAGGTGATTTTATAAAATACGCGAGTTTAAAAATATTTTAAAGAGTATATATAATAATTTGTGTAAAGTCTAAAGCCCACGCAAACTTATTATATATACTCTAGTGTATTTATGCTTGATTTTATTCTATTAATTTTCTAACAAGTTGCGAATGACTTTATATAAATATGGTTTGTAATCTTCTATTGAAAGAGGGTCTTTATATAAAATAGAATTGAAACATGTAGAGCCAACAAGTTCAATTATCATGAATAGTGTTACATCAGGATTTTCTAATTTTACATTATTTTCTTTAATGCCTTGCATAAATAAATTGTATAGGTTGTTTTCTTCAACTTTATCTTGTAATTTTAGTATAGTTTTATTATAGACTCCCCAAGATAAATTCTTAGAAATAAATTTTAATAGTAATGGATTTTTTGTTAATTCATCAATTACATAATTTATAATATATATAATTTGGTCAGAGAAATTTGTAATATATGTTTTTCTTAAAGAATTCAGAGCGTCTGAAAAAAGTTTTTCGGATTTTTTTGCGATTAGTATATCTCTAATTTGATATTTATCTTTAAAATATAAGTAAAAAGTGCCTTTTGCAACGTCGGCAGAGTCTACTATATCTTGAATTGACGTTTCTTTAATTCCTTTTTCTGTGAATAATTTAAAAGCAGTATTTAATAATCTATTTTCTTTTTCAAATTTATCATTTTTCATTATTATAATCCTTTCTTTGTTGGTAAGATATGTTAAAACTATATGTTTAATATCCTAGATATCATTAAGTTTATTATGCCATAACTTTGACTGTTAGTCAAGATAATCGTATATTTTCTTACTGAACGGTAACAATTTATTATTAAAATTACAAAAATATTGTAATAACTATTGACCAATGGTCATAAAAGTAATATAATATAGAAAGTGACTAACAGTCATAAAGAGAGGAGATATAAAAAATGTTGAAATTTGGCGAAAAAATATGTAAGCATAAAAAATTGATATTTATCATAGCTTTACTACTTTTAATACCATCAGCAATAGGAATGATGGCAACAAGAGTAAACTATGATATTTTAGCATATTTACCTGACGAGGTAGAAACAGTTCAAGGCGAAAACATATTACAAAATGAATTTAATATGGGTTCATATTCTATAATTGTAACAGAAAATATGAGTACAAAAGATATTCAAAAATTAGAGAATAAATTTAAAAAATTAGAAAATGTAGAAAAAGTAGTAAGACTTGCTTGGAGCAAATGTTCCAGTAGAAATGTTACCAGACGAAGTAAGAGACATTGCATATAAAGATGGGGACACAATGATTTTAGTTACATTTAAAGACGGAATTTCTTCAGATACAACTTTAAATACAATAGAAGAAATGAGAAAAGTCACAGATAAACAATGTAAAATAAGTGGAATGTCAGCATTAGTACTAGATACAAAATATATAGCTAATTCAGAAATTGTAACATATGTTATAATTGCAGTTATTTTATGTATGATTGTATTACAATTTGCATTAGATTCATATCTTGCACCAATATTTTTGTTAGCAAGTATAGGAATAGCAATTTTATATAATATGGGATCAAATATATTATTAGGAGAAATATCATATATAACAAAAGCAATTAGTGCTGTTTTACAATTAGGGGTAACAATGGATTTTGCAATATTCTTATACCACAGTTATAAAGCAGAAAAAGAAAATTATTCAAATAATGATGAAGCAATGGCACATGCAATATCAAAAACACTAGTATCTGTAATAGGAAGTTCTTTAACTACAATAGCAGGCTTTTTAGCATTATGTAGTATGAATTTAACATTAGGAAAAGATATAGGAATTGTAATGGCAAAAGGTGTTTTATTAGGAGTTATATCAGTAGTTACAGTATTACCAGCAATACTTTTAATATTTGAT
>ERZ824600.2860-NODE-2860-length-17410-cov-3.276865_pt1 | contig 17410 bp, 10 predicted proteins | sample MGYA00519933_ERZ824600 | MGnify/ENA primary metagenome ERZ824600 (study PRJEB31778, sample SAMEA3449178) | human gut metagenome | biome: human gut; feature: human-associated habitat; material: faeces | place: United Kingdom | collected 2010/2012 ... | reverse complement strand
GAGGCTCAATATGGCCGAAATATACCTGCTTGCAATGATAATATTATTTCTCAATAAATTTAAAACAGCTTCTTATATCGTTATCCGGCAATACCCAGTAGCGACTCAATAGAGATTAAACCTCCTCCCAGCCGTGTCCCGTAGCCTTACGGGGTGCTTTACTATGCAATTATAGGGGAGGAAGTTGAATAACTTGTTACATAAAAGATTCGCCGAACTGTAACAAAAGTACGAAATGCATCACACACCTCCTCTGTGTGGCGTTAGCCATATAGGGGAGGTGTCCGAAGGACGGAGGGGTTAGAAAAGACAGGCAGGTAGGATAGGGGGGAGAAGGTTGAATAGCTTGTTGCATAAAAAAAGAGGCTCGCACACGGCAAGCCCCTTTTTCGATTATGTGAAAGACTGAATTTTAATCTTCCTGTTCAACACCCCATTGTTGTTTTGCCAAACGACGATAGTTATTGTAACGCCACTTAGCATTGTCCTCGGCAGCTTTGAACAGTTCCGCAGCCTCCGAAGGATATTGTTTCATGACAGAAGCGAAACGAACCTCTCCTTTCAAGAAGTCTTGGAATTTTTCCCACTGCGGTTCCTTGCTGTCCAATGTGAACGGATTCTTGCCTTCGGCTTCCAACTCGGGGTTGTAACGCCACAAGTGCCAGTATCCGCATTCAACGGCAGCGGCCTCCTCAGCTTGCGATTTGCCCATACCTTTCTTCAAACCGTGGTTGATACAGGGAGCATAAGCGATGATAATCGACGGTCCGTTGTAAGCCTCGGCTTCGCGAATGGCTTTGAGGGTCTGAGCCTGGTCGGCACCCATGGCGATTTGTGCGCAGTAAACATAACCGTAGGTCGAAGCGATGAGACCGAGGTCTTTCTTGCGAACACGCTTACCGGCAGCGGCAAATTTGGCGATGGCGCCAAGCGGGGTGGCTTTCGAAGCCTGACCACCGGTGTTGGAGTAAACCTCGGTATCGAGTACGAGAATGTTTACATTCTTGCCCGAAGCAAGTACGTGGTCGAGACCACCGAATCCGATATCGTACGATGCACCGTCACCACCGATAATCCATTGCGATTTCTTAACGAGGAATTTACCGAGGTCGGCAATGCCTTTGCATACTTCGCACTTGTCGGCGTTGGCCTCAACAATAGGACGAATCTTGGCGGCGAGTTCAACGGTCTTTTCGGTGTTCTCGCGGTTTTCAATCCACTCTTTGAAGAGGGCTTTGCTTTCTTCGGGGCAAGCCTCGTCGGCAATAGCCTTGTTCATGAGTATTTCGATGCGGTCGCGCATTTTCTCAACGGCGAGAGCCATACCCATACCGAATTCGCAGAAGTCTTCAAACAGCGAGTTGGCCCAAGCAGGTCCGTGACCTTTTTCGTTGGTGGTATAGGGAGTCGAAGGTATCGAACCCGAGTAAATCGACGAGCAACCGGTAGCGTTGGATACCATTTCGCGGTCGCCGAAGAGTTGCGAGATGAGTTTTACATAGGGAGTTTCACCGCAACCCGAGCAAGCGCCGGAGAATTCAAACAACGGAGTAGCGAACTGCGAGTTCTTCACGTTTGCCTTGATGTCTACAAGGTCTTGTTTGCTCTTCACGTTGTTTACGCAATACTCCCAGTTGGGAGCTTCGGCGAGCTGGCTTTCGAGCGGTTTCATGGCCAAAGCCTTGCCCTGTTTGTTGCCCGGACATACATCGACGCAGTTGCCGCAACCGAGGCAGTCGAGTACATCTACCTGCATTCTGAACGTCATACCGTCGAACATCTTTCCTACGGCCTTGATCGAGGGGAAGGAAGCGCCGGCCTGCTCGGCAGCGTCGAGTACGAAGGGACGGATAGCAGCGTGAGGACAAACGTAGGCACACTTGTTACATTGGATACAGTTTTCGGGAGTCCATTCGGGAACGAAGGCAGCCACACCGCGTTTTTCATATTTAGCGGTTCCTTGGGGCCAAGTACCGTCTTCGATACCTTTGAAGGCCGAAACTTTCAGCAGGTCGCCGTTCTGAGCGTTGATGGGGCGTACCACTTCGTTGATGAAAGCGGGGTCGTTGTTGGCAACCACTTCATCGTCGGGCAGGTTGGCCCATTCGGGTTTCACGGTGAGTTGTTTGTATTCACCACCACGGTCTACGGCGGCATAGTTCTTGTTCACCACATCTTCACCCTTCTTGCCGTAAGATTTCACGATGAATTTCTTCATCTGCTCGATGGCAAGGTCAACGGGGATAACGCCGGTAATGCGGAAGAAAGCCGATTGCAGAATGGTGTTGGTACGGTTGCCAAGACCTATTTCCTGTGCAATCTGGGTAGCGTTGATATAGTAAACCGAGATATTCTTTTGAGCGAAATAACGTTTTACGTTGTTGGGCAAGTGTTTTTCCAGCTCTTCTTCGTTCCAGATGGTGTTGAGCAGGAAGGTACCGTTCTGACGGAGACCGCGGGTTACGTCGTACATACGCAGGTAAGCCTGTACGTGGCAAGCCACGAAGTTAGGCGTGTTTACGAGGTAGGTCGAGCGAATGGGGCTGTCGCCGAAACGGAGGTGCGAGCAGGTGAAACCTCCCGACTTCTTCGAGTCATAGGAGAAGTAAGCCTGACAGTGTTTGTTGGTGTTGTCGCCGATGATTTTCACCGAGTTCTTGTTGGCACCTACGGTACCGTCGGCACCGAGGCCGTAGAATTTGGCTTCGAACATGCCTTCGCCACCCATGGCAACCTCTTCGCCTACGGGCAGTGAGGTGAAGGTAACATCGTCGATGATACCGAGCGTGAAGTGGTTTTTGGGTTCGGGCAAAGCCAGGTTTTCATATACGGCAAGGATTTGCGACGGAGTGGTGTCGTTCGAACCGAGACCGTAGCGGCCACCGATGATAAGCGGGGCATTCTCTTTTCCATAGAAGGCCTCTTTTACATCGAGGTAGAGGGGCTCACCGTTGGCACCGGGTTCTTTGGTACGATCGAGCACAGCGATGCGTTTTACGCTGGCGGGGATAGCGTCCATGAGGTGCTTGGTCGAGAAGGGACGGTAGAGGTGTACGGCAACCAGACCCACTTTCTCGCCTTTGGCTGCGAGGTAATCGATGGTCTCGCGGATAGCTTCGGTTACCGAACCCATGGCGATGATGATGTTCTCGGCATCGGGGGCTCCGTAGTAATCGAACAGACCGTATTTGCGGCCGGTGATTTTCGAAATCTCGTTCATGTATTCCTCTACGATAGCGGGAACGGCATCGTAGAAGTTGTTGCACGATTCGCGATGAGCAAAGAAAGTATCGGGGTTCTCGGCCATACCGCGAGCTACGGGGTGTTCGGGGTTGAGCGAACGGTCACGGAACTCTTTGAGGGCTTTCTGGTCGATGAGCGGAGCGAGGTCTTCGTTTTCGAGCATTTCGATTTTCTGAATCTCGTGAGAGGTACGGAAACCGTCGAAGAAGTTAACGAAAGGCACACGCGATTTGATGGTGGCGAGGTGGGCAACACCGGCCAAATCCATTACTTCCTGTACCGAACCTTCGGCCAGCATGGCGAAGCCGGTCTGACGGGTCGACATTACGTCTTGGTGGTCGCCGAAGATACAGAGGGCGTGCGAAGCCAGGGTACGTGCCGATACGTGGAATACGCAGGGGAGGAACTCACCGGCAATCTTGTACATATTGGGAATCATCAGCAACAAGCCTTGCGATGCGGTGTAGGTGGTTGTCAACGCGCCGGCTTGCAACGACCCGTGTACGGCACCGGCAGCACCAGCTTCCGACTGCATCTCTTGTACAAGGACGGTTTCGCCGAAGATGTTCTTTCTTCCGGCGGCAGCCCATTCATCTACATACTCGGCCATGGTCGAGGACGGAGTGATGGGGTAAATGGCGGCTACTTCACTGAACATATACGAGATATGCGCAGCGGCCTGATTACCATCACAGGTAATGAATTTCTTTTGTTTGCTCATACAAATTACTATTTGAGGATTAAGGTTATATTTTTATATGATGATTAGCAAAGTTAATATAAAAAACCGAATAACCATAAAGGAATCTTGTTTTCTTTCCCTATTTCCGTATTATCCATGGCATAATAATAGTCGGGGTTGTTGCGGCCCCGCAATATCTCGCCTTCGATTTTGAAATTGTAGCGGCGGTTCACCAGGAAATGGGTGTTGCGTATCCCCTCGTTGAGGCGGTTGTCCTTGTGCAGAATGTTGTAGAAGAAGGTCTCTCTCACAGCCTGCGGGTCGACATGGTCGGGACGTATGGGGTACATGAGGTTGGTGTTGTGCAGGTACACCCGGGCAGGTTTGCGGGGATACTCCTCGTCGACAGGATAAAGCATATTGATGAGACGGGCATCTTTGAGATACTTGATGTAGTTGACCACCGTGGCACGCGAGGTCTGTATCTCCTTGCTCAACTGGCTCACATTGGGCGAGCAGGGCGACGAGGTGGCCAGCAGGTAAAGCAGCCGCCTGATCTTGGGCAGGTAGGTAAGCTCTATCTGCTTGATAAAGAGTATGTCGACCTCCATCATCATGTTCATCGTCTTTACAAGCGTCTCGGTAAAGTTGTGCTGCTCGATAAAGAACGGATAGAAGCCGTGGTGCAGATACTCCCTGAAATAGCTCAGCGGGTGTATGCGCGAGAGTACCTCACGGGCCAGTGCGGTGTGGTCGGCCAGAATATCGTCGAGTTTCACAGCCGGAAAATCGGTACCGGCCATGAGGTTGAGAAATTCTCTGAAAGAATACCCGCGCAGGTTGTACGAGTCGACGATTTCGTGTATGGGCGAGTATTCTTCTTTGAGCCGCATCACCGACGAACCCGAGAAAATAACATGGAGATCGGGATAGGCATTGTAAGCGTGTGCCAGTTCTTCGGCCCAGAAAGGATACTTGAACACCTGGTCTATGAGCAGACAGCGGCCGCCCATGCGGTAGAACTCATCGATGAAATCAATAAGTTTCTTGTCGGCAAAATAGAGGTTGTTGAGATTGATATACAAGCAGGTACGATCGTCGGGACCAAACTTCTCCCGAGCATATTGCAGGAGGAAGGTGGTCTTGCCCACGCCCCGGCTGCCCTTGATACCGATGAGCCGGTGCGACCAGTCGATTTCCTGCATAAGCCCTCTCTTGACGGGAGAGTTTACATGTTCGACGAGGTATTTGTGGGTTTTAAAAAAAGTCTCCATCTCTATTGCCTGTAATTCGGGGCAAATATAGGATATTTTCTTTTTTTTGCAAAGTCAAGATAGCAATTTCTTCTTTTTATGTTCGTTTTTCGATAAACAGTGAGTGTCAGGAGAATTTCCGTCCGGTCATGAGCCTTTCCCTCTGAGAGAGAAGACCTACGCCCCTACCCCTTCAACCATGAAACATGGGAGAAAACTTTATACACCTTTCGAGTTTTATAAAGTTATAAATACTTAATATTAAAGAGAAATGAAATAATGATAAGAAATCTTACATTATCTTTGCCCAGTTTTTTAACGTAACACTATGAAAAAGCTAAACATTCGCATTTTACTGTTACTCTTTTCGGCAGCCCTTCCTTTCATCGCATACGGCCAATACCAGCTGCCCAACCCGGGCTTTGAAAACTGGGTTTCAGCAGAAAAAGGAGAAGAGCCTGTCGGTTTCCACTCGTTTAATTCGGCCAGCGCTTCGGGAATATATTCCATAGCCAAGACTGCTGATCAATTATCCAAAGAAATGGAAACTCGCCCTGGTAGTTCAGGCTCATATTCTGCACGAATCAATTCAAGAGCTACTTTTGGGACAAATGCCAATGGAAATCTCACAACCGGACAAATTGTAGCCGGGTCGGCAACTCCATCAAGTACGGATAATCACAATCGATCCTACCCCTCCAATACCGGTTACAACCAACCCTTTACCGGGAAACCGGACGCCATGACGGTATGGGTAAAATATGTACCCGGAAACGCCGGCGACTACGCCCGCGTAAACACGGTGATTCACGGGAACTCCAACTACCAGGACCCCGAAGACAAAGATTACACCAGCATAAAATATGCCCAGGCCACCCTCAACTATCAGGCCGCCGCAGGTAACGGCTGGCAGCAACTGAACATACCCTTCAATGTCGTCAACAGCAGCGTTACACCGGCCTATATTCTTATTTCCTTCTCCACCAATAAAGATGCAGGCAAGGGCACAGCAAACGATGTAGTCTATATCGACGACATCGAGTTTGTCTACACCTCCCGCCTCGCCTCGTTGAAAGTGGGCGGCAGCGACCTCAGCGGCTTCGACAAAAACACCTATGAATATACCTATCAGGTAAGCTCGCTCAGCTCGCTCCCCACCCTTACGGCCACAGCCGACGGTATAGGAGCCACCGTAGAACAAAGCATTTCGGGCGGTACCGCCACCATCACTGTGAAAGGCAACGACTACTCGTCGAACCCCGCCAACATTCACACCTACATCATCAACTTTGTGGCCAATACCGAAATATCGGCCTCGGACATCACCACCACCTACGGTACAGCAAAGGCCTTATCGGTAACGACCAACAATGACCAGAGTGCCCTCGAATATGCCGTGGCCGACCCCTCGATAGCCCGCGTAGAGAACGGAAAAATCGTTCCGCTGAAAGCCGGTGCAACCACCCTGACCATCTCGCAGAAGGCATCGAAAAACTATACGGCCGGCAGCAAGACCGTGAAACTCACCGTCAACAAAGCAACCCTCACCGTCACGGCCAACAACGCCACCCGCCCCTTCGGCTCGGAAAATCCTGTCTTCACACTCACCTACAAAGGTTTTGTCAACGGCGAGAGTGAGGCCAACCTCACCCAGCAACCCACCGCCACCTGCAAGGCAACTGCCACCTCGCCCGTGGGTGCATACGACATTACCGTGAGCGGCGGCGCGAGCGACAACTACACCTTTATCTATATAAAAGGCTCTCTCACCGTAACCGCCGCACCGGCACTGATTACCATCACCCCCATCGGCAAGAAGACCTACGGCGACCCGGCCTTTACCCTGCAAGCCAGCAGCACCAACAGCGAAAGCCCCATTACCTACTCCGTGGCCGACCCCTCCATAGCCCGCATCAGCAACGGACAGGTTACACTGCTGAAAGCCGGCTCGACCACCATCACCGCCCGACAGGCTGCCTCGACCAACTACGGCGAAAGTTCGGCAACCACCCAGCTGGTGGTCGACAAGGCCGCACTCACCGTAACCGCCCTTGACGCCACCCGCCCCTTCGGCACGGAAAATCCTGCCTTTGGCCTGAGCTATAAAGGATTTGTCAACGGCGACAACGAAGACGACCTCACCCGCAAACCCACCGCTTCCTGCACAGCAACGACCACTTCGCCCGTGGGCTCGTACGACATTACCGTGAGCGGCGGCGCGAGCGACAACTATACTTTGACCTACGTGAAAGGTACCCTCTCGGTTACTACCTCTTCGGCACAAATCACCATTCCCGCCATCGGTGAGAAGAGCTACGGCGACCCGGCCTTCGACCTGCGGGCCAGCAGTCCCAACACCGAAAGCCCCATCACCTACACGGTCGACGACCCCACCATAGCCCGTGTCGACAACGGTGTGGTAACGATACTGAAAGCCGGCTCGACCACCATCACCGCCCGGCAAGCAGCTTCGGCCAACTTTGAAGAGGCATCGGCTACCGTACAGCTCACGGTGAAGAAAGCCCCGCTCACCGTAACCGTCGCACCCGCCACACGGATCTACGGTTCGGAAAATCCCAACCTCACCCTCTCATACAGTGGTTTTGTGCTTAACGAGACCGAAGAGGTTCTCACCGTGAAACCCACTCTCTCGTGCGACGCCACTACAACCTCGCCGGCCGGTACATACGACATCGTCGTCAGCGGTGGCGAAGATGAGAACTACGACATCACCTGCCAAAACGGGACACTTACCGTAGAAAAGGCTCTGCTCACCGTAACGGCCGACGACGCCACCCGTTCGTACGGCGAAGAGAACCCTGTATTTACCTTCTCTTACAGCGGATTTGTTCTTGACGAGACCGAAGAGGTTCTCACCGTGAAACCCACCGTCTCGTGCGAGGCTACGACAACCTCGACGACCGGAAGCTACGACATCGTTGTCAGCGGAGGCGAAGACGAGAACTACCGCTTTGCCTATGTAAAGGGAACACTCACCATCACCGCCTCGTCGGGCAAACTGACCATCACCCCCATCGGCGAAAAACGCTACGGCGATGAACCGTTTGCCCTGCAAGTATCGACCCCCAACACCGAGAGTCCCATCGTCTACACCATCGACAACCCCACCATAGCCCGTGTCGATGACGGACAGGTTACGCTGCTCAAAGCCGGCTCTACCACCATCACCGCCAGCCAGGAGGCATCGGTCAACTTCGGTGAGGCATCGGCATCGGTCGAACTGGTAGTGAAGAAAGCGCCCCTCACCCTCAGGGCCGAGAACAAGAGCCGGACCTACGGCGCCGAAAACCCGGCCTTCACCCTCGCCTATGAGGGTCTGGTCTACGACGACACCGCCGACGACCTTGCCTCGCCTACCGTCACCTGCGAAGCTACCGCCACCTCGGTACCGGCCAGCTATACCATCGTCGTGGAACCAATCAGCGACGACCGCTATGAGATTACCCCCGCAAACGGTGAACTGACCGTCGAGAAAGCCCTGCTGCAAGTAAGCTGCCGCAACGAGTCGAGCGTCGTGGGACAAGAGCCGGCTACCGACTATGAGATGTATATCGAGGGATTTGTCAACGGCGAAGACAAGTCGGTTATCGACCAGATGCCCACCATCACCTGCGAAGTTACCGCCGCATCGCCCATAGGCTTCTATCCGATGGTCATCGGCGGCGGTGAAGACGACTGCTACACCTTTGCTTACACCGAGGGCGTCTATACGGTGCGCTCGGCCACGATGACACAGACCGAAATTACCCTCGCCCCGATTACCGGGAAACGCTATGGCGACCAGCCCTTTGCCCCAGCCTATACCACCAATAACAACGAGGCCGAAGTACAACTCATCATGGGAACACCCGGCATCGTAAAGTATGAGAACGGCCAGCTCCATATTCTCAAAGGCGGCACGACAACCCTGAAAGCCTACCAAAAGAGCGGACTTAACTTCACCGAAGGAGAGTCGGCCGAAATCACGCTAACAGTCGAAAAGGCCCCGCTGCGCGTATCGGCCGATGACGCTGTGCGCATCGAAGGCGAAGAGAATCCCGAGTTCACCCTCACATTCAGCGGCTTTGTCAATGGCGACGATGCCTCCTGCATCGACCTCCTGCCCACTGCAACCTGTGAGGCCGACACACACTCGGCCGGCGGATACTACGACATCGTGGTGAGCGGCGGTGAAGACGACTGCTACACCTTCGACCAATATGTAAGCGGTACACTGCTCGTCAAGGGAAAGACCCGCCTCACCCTCGCTGCCATTGCCGACAAACGTTACGGCGACCAGCCCTTCGCACCGGCCATCGAGACCAACAACACCGAGAGCCTCGTACACCTTGAAATCGTCGACCCCGAAATTGCCGATATTGTAAACGGGAAAATCGTTATCTACAAAAGCGGTGAAACAACGCTGAAAGCCTATCAGGAAGAGAGCGCCCGCTTCTCTGCCGGAGAGTCGGAAACCGCTCTCGTCGTAGAGAAAGCACCGCTGAGCGTGAGCGTCGACAACGCCGTACGCCAGGTGGGTGAGCCCAATCCTGAATTTACGCTGACATACAGTGGGTTTGTCAACGGCGACGATGCCTCCTGCATCGACACGCCTCCGGTGGCCCAATGCCTTGACGCCTCTATCTCATCACCGGCCGGATATTACGACATTACCGTGAGCGGCGGCGAAGACGACTGCTACACCTTCACCCGCTACACAAGCGGCACACTGGTGGTAACCGCCGTATCGGGCGTGAACGCTCCGACACTCGACGGGGTAAGCATCTACCTGGCCGACAAACGGCTGGTAGTGAAAGGTATATCGGCCGACATTGTAGAAATATTTGCTTTGAACGGACGTCTGGCAGGACGCTACCGTGCGGGCGACATCGTAGACCTGCCGGCCGGATTCTACATTGCCAAGGCCGCCAACGTCAAAGCCTGCCTGCAAGTCTCGGAATAATCCTCCCCACCACACCAGACAACAAGAGCGGCCGCCTGTCGACAGGCGGCCGCTCTTGTGTTACACACAGCCGGGAGACGTGCTTACAGGAAGAGGGCATGGTCGCGGTATATCACCCAAGCCATGACCCACACAAAAAGTCCGAGCAGGAAATAGAAGATGCGGGTACCCCGCGGCCCGAAGAAACGGGTCATCAGACGACAGTTCTGTGTCTCGAAAAACCAGCGCCACCGAAATACCGCCGCTCCTACCGAAAGGGTTCCGGAGAGGAGAAACAGGAAAAAGACCATATAGGTGGCTACTCGCAACATCATGGGGCAGGGCGTTTTTTCAGGGTGTTATTCCATGACGACCCGGCGCGACCCGTCGGGTTGCTCCTCCAAATAGACATTGACCGTATCGGGCGGCAACAGTTCCTCGATTTTCTCGGGCCACTCGATAAAGCAGAGCGCATCGCTATAAATATAATCTTCGTATCCGAAATCGTAAGCCTCTTCGGGCTTGTTGATGCGATAGAAATCGAAATGGTAGATGAGCCGTCCGTCGTCGGTAGGGCCATACTCGTTGACTATGGCAAAGGTGGGACTGTTGATGACATCTTGCACGCCCAACTCTTCGCACAGGGCCTTGATAAAAGTTGTCTTGCCCGCGCCCATCGTGCCCCGAAAGGCAAAAACGGTGCGGTCGTCCATAGCGTCGAGGAAGCGGCGGGCCACCTCGCGTATCTCGTCGAGATGATGTATCGTAAACTCTTTCATATAACGGTTATCTGTTTTTGGGTGTGAGGGTTACAAGCGGCACCATCATCTCTTCCATGGAGATGCCTCCGTGCTGGAAGGTGTCTTTGTAATAGCTCACATAGTAGTTATAGTTATTGGGATAGGCAAAGAAATCGTGATTGGTGGCAAAGATATAGGTCGAACTCACATTGGGCGAAGGCAATCCGAAACGGGCCGGCGCCTTTATCTCATAGACCTGCTTGGGGTTGTAGGTCATATTCTTACCCACCTTGTAGCGAAGGTTGGTATTGGTGTTGCGGTCGGAAACCACCTTGACGGGACTGTCGACCGAAATCGTTCCGTGGTCGGTAGTGAGAATCACCTTGACATTCTTCTCGGCCATCTTCTTGAAAAGCTCCAACGCCGGCGAATGGCGGAACCACGACTCGGTGAGCGAACGATAGGCCGCATCGGTACCGGCCAGCTCGCGAATCATCTTGGAGTCGGTGCGGGCGTGCGAGAGCATATCGATGAAGTTGAGTACACACACGTTGAGGTCGTAACGGTCGAAGTGGGCAAAATCGCGCAGGAGTTTCTCGCCGAAAGAGGAGTCGTTGATCTTGTTGTAGGAATAGGTATAGCGCTTGCGATAACGGTCGAGCAGTGTGCCTATGAGCGGAGCCTCATTGAGGTTCTTGCCCTCTTCGGAGTCTTCGTCGACCCAAAGGTCGGGAAAGAGCGAGGCAATCTTGTCGGGCAGGAGACCCGAGAAGATGGCATTGCGGGCATACTGCGTAGCCGTGGGCAGAATACTGAAATAGAGCTCCTCCTCGACCACGAAGTAGTCCGAAAGGAGAGGCATCAGCACCCGCCACTGGTCGAGGCGGAAGTTGTCGACAAGCACGACAAAGACCTTCTCGCCGTTGTCGAGCAGAGGGAATACCCGCTGCTTGAAAAGCTCGTGGCTCATCAGCGGGTGCTCCTCGCCCGAGAGCCACTTCTCGTAATTGCGCTTGACATACTTGACAAAAGCCGAGTTGGCATCGTCTTTCTGCATGAGGAGCATCTCTTTGAGATGACCACCCGTCTGTTCGAGTTCGAGCTCCCAGAAGACCAGCTTGCGGTACACCTCGTACCAGTCGTTCCACGAGAGCGAGTCGTTTATCTGCATGCTGATGCGGGAGAACTCCTGCTGATAACCGCTCGATGTCTCTTCCGAGATGATTTCCCGGCCATAGAGATTTTTCTTAATCGATAGGAATATCTGGTTGGGGTTGACCGGCTTGATGAGATAATCGGCAATCTTGTTGCCGATGGCCTGGTTCATGATGTCCTCCTCTTCGCTCTTGGTAATCATGATGACGGGAATATGTGGCGCCACCTCCTTGATGCGGGTGAGGGTTTCAAGGCCACTCAGTCCCGGCATGTTCTCATCGAGGATTATCAGGTCGAAATGCTGTTTCTTCACCTGTTCAAGGGCATCGAGGCCGTTGTTTACGGTAACAACCTCGTATCCCTTTTGGCGAAGGAAAATGATATGGGGCTTCAACAAATCGACCTCATCGTCGGCCCAAAGCAGGGTTTCACTCTTCATACGGCATACGTTGGTTTTCTTCGACAAATTCAAAATACTCCTCGAAGGAATGTCCCTCGACAAGCAGTCTGAAATTCTGTTCGCTAATCATGACAGGCCGCACCCCTTCGGGTATAGAGACCCCGTCGGGCGCACTGAGCATGCGGCGATACTGCATCAGCTCGTCAAAGTTATAAAAACCTTTGACAACTAACATACTTATTTCGTTAAAGCTCATTATTTCGAGGTCGAAATCGCGAATAATGAAATGGGCGAAATTGTATTTGGCGATATTGAAGAGCAGCAGATTGTCTTCGATGCTTCCCGTGGGGTAGACCAATACCAGCAGATGCGGCACCTCCGTGTCGGCGACAAAGGGTGCCTTCTCGGCTTCGGCCTCGGCGACAGCACCCTCCTCATCGACCGTAGCACCGAGCCGCACGCTCCACATATCGCCACGAGCAGCTCCCGATACCACTTCGCGACCCTGGGCAACGCCTTTGAGCATATCCGAGGCCAAGGTGCTGACATCTTCGGAGGGATAGGCATCGAGCAAGGCTTTCAGCCCCGACTTGAAGCGGTCTATGTCGCCCTCATTGACATAAGAGAGGGCGTCGATGAGCATAAACTTGGGCATCAGCTTCGAGAGCGGATAGGTGGTGCGGGTGTAGTCATAAAGGGTGTGCACCCGGGTGTTCTCTCCGGCCCGATAGGCATCGTAGGCAGCGATGTAGAGCGAATCCTGAACCAAATCCATGCGACGCAGGTTGTCGAGGTAGTTGGGGTCGGCCAGCGCCAGGGCATACTTACTGTCGGGGAAGAGTGTCAATATACGTTGCTTGTACCGTTCGGCCATGGCCTCATCGCCGATGCGCATACCTATCAGGTAACAGTTGTAATAGGCTTCGAGGCGGTAATCGTTCTCGGGGAACCGACGGTCGAGCTCGTCGAAGTTGGCCATGGCGGCTTCCATGTCTTCGAGTTTGTCTTTGAGAATCATCGCCATATTGAAAAGGCCGTCGGCAATGATTTCGTTCGAAGCGGCGATAGCCTCCTCGGTAAAGGGCAACTGTTGAAGATAGAAACGAGGATCCTTGGGGTCATTACTGAACGCAGAGGTATCGGCTTCGGCCTCCGCTTCTTCATCGAGCAGGGTCTCGGTGTCGTCATACTCCTCCCCGCCCCCTTCGGTAATGTCGGCCTGGGAGAACGAAGCCTTGTTGCTGCGGCGCCAATCGTCTTCGAGCTTACGGCGTCCCCACTTGCGCTGGAACTCCGACTTTCCGGCCGTTATCAACGAAGCGTTGTAGAAATACCACGACGTGCTTCCGCCCGGCATGGTGGGTGTCGTTATCTGCTGTATTTGGTCGAGCTGGGGAGCATTGGCCTCCTGCTCGGCCAGCAGAGCGGCCCGACGGGCCTCCTCGGCAGCGGCCTCTTCGGCAGCAATGAGGTCGTCGATAATCTTCTGGATATGGCGGTTGCGCTCCTCTTCGGGCATGGCGGCTACCCGCTGCAAACTGTCTTGCAACTCAACATTGCCGGCATACACCGACAACTCGTCGAGTACCGTCGAGCGCCGCATCAGATTGGCATAGTCGGGGTAACTCTCGTCGACCAGCGGCAAGGCCTCGGCATAACAGGGTTGCGCCTTGGTGTACTCGCGGCGTTCAAAATAGATACCTCCCAACGTCAACTGACTGATGGCTAGTTCCACACCCCGGCGCGTACTCTTCTCGGCGGCAGTTACATAGTTCTCGATGGCCTTGGCCGTGTCGCGCCGCGAGAGGTATAGATTGCCCAGCGCATAATAAATCTGGTCGAGGTAGTCCCTGTTCTTGTAGTTGCGGGCCAACCGACGGAGGCGTTTCTCTATTTTCGACACATCGCCACCGGTGAATACTTCGGTCTGATTGATACGGGCATTCATCTCGGTGCGGAAAGTAGGGTTTTTCTTGATGACCGACTGGTAAGAACGGTAGGCCCCCGCCTTGTCGCCGGTCTTGGCCTGCAACTGGGCCAGCAAGAAGGTCATGCGCACCGTCTGGGCATGACCATCGGCCATCTTCAACGCCTCTTTGAGATAGGGTATGGCTTCGGCATACTTGCCGGTGCGTATCAGATAATCGGCATACACGGTGGCATACCACAAGCGCGCATCGCCTTCAAGCTTATACTCCTTGGAGACCTTTTGCAAGGCATCTTCGGCCTCGTAGAGCCAGCCAAGTTCGAGATAGCAGCGGGCGGTCCAGATGCGGACCTCGGCCATGAGCTCGGTATTCCACGGGAAGTGGCGGGTGATGTAGATAAATGTTGCCATCGCCCCGAGGAAATCACCCTGATAGAACTGCGACTTTCCCATAAGCACCCAGGCATTGTGTATGAAGGGGTTAAACTCTCCCCGCTTGACAAACTCCCGGTATGCGGGATTGTTCATTTTCTTTCGGTCGCGCTTGGGTGGTTTCTGCATCGAGTGCTGGCGTATCGCCTTCTGGCTCTTTTCCAGCGCCCGCGAAAAGTCGCCTTTGGGCTGAGGGTCGGAAGGTACTCCGTAGGCCGAGACGGCTTTGTCTTTAGGCTGGGCGCTAATCGGATACATATAGATCCTGTCGGAATAGTTCTCTTTATATCCGTCCTGTTGGCTTTTCAGTGCCTCGTCAAACGCTTGTTTTCCATTGAAATAAATATTATAACGGGTCGTAAAGGCATGATAGAAACGGTTGGCCCGCGTATTCTTCTGGGTCGAACACGACGCAAGCAGCAGCACGAGGGATAGCCCTATCCCCATGTACCGAAAAATGAGCCGAAAGTGGAAATGATTGCCCGGTTTCATGCGTATGTGTATAACGGCAATTCGCCTCTTTTATTGCTTCTCGCCGCCGGTTTTACGCCGTTGCAGGCGATGTACGACACTCCACCCGCACCGCGCCAGTGCATAGACGGCGATAAGCAGAAAGACGATGCAGGCACCTGCCGGCACGTCGAGCCAATAGGCTACCCACAGACCGGCCACTCCACCTACTGCGGTGAGAAGGCCCGAAGCGACAAGTATGGAGAGATAGCGACGGGTAAAAAGCTCGACCGTCATCTGCGGAATGGTCAGCATCGAGAGGAGGAGCATGATGCCCACGAGCCGAATGGTCAGCACCACACACAGAGAGACCATGACGACCATCGCATAGTCGATAAGACGCACAGGCAGACGGCGTGTGGCCGCAAAATCGCGGTCAAAGGCCACCGCCAGCATCGGACGGTAGAACAGCAGGAAAAACAGCACCAGCACTCCGGCATAAAGGGCAAACCACACAAGGTCGGCCGAGGCAACGGTAAGAATGTTACCAAAGAGAAATTCGTTCAGCCCCGGGGCATATCCCGGTGTCTTGAAGATGCAGATAATACCCACGGCCATACCCAGTGCCCAAAGCGAAGCGATGGCCGAGTCTTCGCGCACCGTGCCGCGACGGGAAAGCCACCCCACTCCCAAGGCCGACCCTACGGCAAAGAGCAGGGCTCCCACCGTGGGACTGATGCCGAGAAAAAGTCCGATACCGAGCCCGCCAAACGAGGCATGGGTAATGCCGCCGGTTATGAACACCATGCGGCGGGTTACGATATAGGTGCCGATAATGCCGCCGGCTATGCCGATAAGCAGTACCGCCCAGAGAGCGTTGCGAAAGAAAGCGTATTGCAGTATGTCGAACATCATTTATCGGATTTATTCCTGGTCTTTTTTCTTCGCAGCTGACTTTTGCTCCCGCTGTTCGCGCACGACAAGCCACACGGCGGGTTCGAGCGCCTCGGGCAGCTGTATGCCACGCCGCTGCAAACTGATTAGCCACCCCTGCACATCTTCGGGAAGCAACGTAAAGAAAACCTCCTCAAAAGCCTGTATCTCGTCGGGTGTATAGGCATCAGACGCCCGCCCGGCATAGGCATCGAGCTCTTCATCGTCGTAATAGAGCGTTTCGCTTCGGGGGTCGAGCAGCAATGCGTCCCGCTCGCACACCAGATGCAGGCCGCAGCAGGCGCCGCCGTCTGTTGAGGCATGAGGCTGCTCTCGCTCCGGCTCAGCGGCCGATTGCTGCTTCGGCCGTTTCCGCTCATAGAGATAACACGCCACGCCGAGAACGATGATAGCCAATACTATATATAAAAGACCCATCATAGGCACAACACCATATTATAAGGTATGCAACTCAAATCCCGCCTGCCGCAAATGATCCCAGAACGAAGGATAGGACTTGCTCACCACCTCGGGGTGGCGTATTTCGAGTCCCGGGAAAAAGAGGGCGGCCGGAGCAAAAGCCATGGCCATGCGGTGATCGTCGTAGGTATCGATAGCTATCGGCACCGACACGTTGCCACGCTCTCCGTTCCACGACAAGACCGAGTCGTCGCTATCGGTTATCCGATAACCGAGCTTGGCCAACTCACACTTCAAGGCGGCCATACGGTCGGTCTCCTTGATGCGGAGCGACTGCAAGCCGGTAAAGCGGAAGGGACGCTGCAACAAAGCACAGGTAACGACCAAAGTCTGGGCCAAGTCGGGTTGGTCGGTAAGGTCCAACAACAAAGGGGTCTTCGCGGTTTGCCCCGTGTGGCGCAAACGCACCCCTTCGGCGGCAAATTCGGTCTCTACCCCCAACGCTGAATAAAACTCGGCCACCCGGGCATCGCCCTGTACACTCGCACGCTGCAAGCCGGGCAACTCTACCGATGCCCCGGGCATCAGCGCCACCATTTCGTACCAGTACGAGGCGGCCGACCAGTCAGATTCCACCGTAAACGGGCGGGGCACATAGGTTCCACGCGCCACCTCTATGCAATTCCCCTCCCAACGGCTCTCCATGCCCCAAAGGCGCATGAGGGAGAGGGTCATGGCTATATAGGGTTTCGATATCATCTCGCCCGTAAGGGTGAGCCGTAGCCCCTCCTGCATAGAGGGTGCTATCATGAGCAAGGCCGAGATGTACTGCG
>ERZ824600.2859-NODE-2859-length-17419-cov-3.624798_pt1 | contig 17419 bp, 17 predicted proteins | sample MGYA00519933_ERZ824600 | MGnify/ENA primary metagenome ERZ824600 (study PRJEB31778, sample SAMEA3449178) | human gut metagenome | biome: human gut; feature: human-associated habitat; material: faeces | place: United Kingdom | collected 2010/2012 ... | reverse complement strand
ATTAGAACTAGATTTTAAATATTCTTGTACCACAGGTTTACATGCATTATTCAATTCAGACCTTGCATCATTATATTCTGCATAATATTTTTCATAATTATCAACTTCAAGTGAATTTTCATAACTACCATAAGCTTCATACCATCCTTTTAATGTAGAAGCCTCAATTTTGTTAAATGGCACAGGATAATCAGGATTTTCAATATTACCAAGTTCTTCAAAGTAAGAAGTTGTGTATTCTAAACCATGAGCTTTCAAATACGCATTTAAATTTCCATTAGCAGCATCAAACATAGCTGCTTCTGATTCACTTACCAGAAGTTGTCCTGAAGAATTTACAAGTCCATACTGATTATTGTATGAACTATATTCAGTCAAGGAATTGTAAGTTAACAATTGTGCCTGTGCCATCCCTGATGAATCATAATTAGAAAACATAAGGTTAGCATCATTCAATGCATTCATATAAGTATCACTAGCCTGAGCACTTTGTGATGCCAAACGCATTTTTGCATTGTTAATGGTTTGTGATCTTAACTCATTATCAGCTAATCTAGCTGTTATTGTTAATAAATGAGCTTGTGATGCTGACATACCCATATTAGCGTTATCCTTTCGTTTTCCTTAAAACTTTTCTTATCTGATTAATCGGTCATTTCCCCTAAAACTTTAGGACTTTAAGCCATATTGTAAACTTTTTGTAACAAACAACTGACAATAAAAAAAGAGCAGAAATAATCTACTCTTTAATATCATCCATCGATTTATATTAAATATAAACTTTATTAACAAAAAGAAGCAAATGATCCGGAAGAACCTGATGATGAACATCCTGAAAATGAAGATACACTTCCTGAGCCGCAGCTATATGAACCTGAAGAAAATCCACCATCTGACAATGTTGCAACTGCCGCTGAAAAACCGCTCATAAAACCACCTTCTGAAGTTCCAGAATAGTCTGAAAAATCAGAATATGCTGAATAATCAACCGCAACAGGATTTGAAGAGACATATGAATCATATTCACCCATTGTCATCGTACTTTTAGCCTCATTTAAGCTCATAGCCAAAATTCCTGAATTCTCAACAGGATGATTGTTAATATTTGAATTTTTACTGCTTGCTAAAGTTGATTTTGAAGCTTTTGATCCGAATAATAATATCATTTGGCTCTCCTAATATCTCTGATTATCTACACTTATATAAAGTATCAAAAAAGCATGCAATTTCAGCATGAAGTATTATCGTTACATTTCTTAACTTTAATTTAAAACCTTTGACTTACTCATCTAAACCCATGGGTTGATGTACTTTCTGCTAATGCAGTATAGTATATATGTGTAGATTAGGGAGGGAAAAGAATTGAAAAAGTTATTTTTAATATTCGGATTCTTAATTACATTTGCATTTACCAGCACAACAGTTAGCGCAAAAGCTAACTATTTACACACAGTAACCCTAGAAAAAAATAATACAGGATATAATGTAATACTTGAATCTGATAAAATAGCCAGAGTAGCCAAGAAAACCCCGTCAGAAAATGAGTTAATACTTGAATTAAGCGGAATAACCTCATCTGATACTGTGAATGCCTTATATAAAGGAACTAATAGTATTGATGGACTGGTTATTGAAAATACCGCACCAAACAAATTGAAAATATACATATCAGCGGCAAATATAAAAGATTCTTCCATTATCATGGATCCCATCCACGGTGAAAGCACACTTGTTGGAGAAACAATGCCACTGGATAAAATTTTATGGATTACATTTGTAATGGGGCTGTTTGCAGTTATATTCCGAGTTTCTAAAAAAATATCCGAAGAAGATGATAAAATTCTTATCAAAAAGGATATCAAAGACAGAGAAATCGAATTATACAGAAAGTATAGAAGTGAAATGGAAACAAATACAAGCATTAATATGCATAAAGATTTAAGAATGAAAAAAATGCTTAAAAAAATTGATAGAAAAATAGATGAAAGACTAACTTCATCTTTTAAATAATAAGTTTAAACCTCGAAAACTTAAATATATCCCTAAAACATTTTATGTATAGCAAGTTTAATAACTTGCTTTTTTATTGTAATTTATAATGCTGTAGAAATAAAACTACAGCCCCTTTGCATCAAAATAATGACGAATAATATGTTCAATCAACTCTGCAGCATTTCCGGCGCCGTAAGGATTTTGTGCTTGCAGTCTTGAAGCTTCGCGAGATTTACTCAATATTTCAGAACTCAAAGAGATAATTTTGCCATATTCTGCACCAACAAGAACCGAAACACCAGCATCAATACCTTCCTGACGTTCAGTTTCATATCTCATAACAAGAGTCGGACAACCAAAAGATGGTGCTTCCTCTTGAATTCCACCTGAATCCGTCAAAATAAGTTTAGCATTCTTCATTAGATAAACCAGATACGGATAATCCAACGGCTTCATTAAATAAACATTTGAATACGATTCAAGTCGATTATAAATTTTATCCTTAACATTAGGATTTGGATGCACAGGAATAACAAATTTATGGTCTTTATAATTGTTGACCAAAAATTCAACAGCATCAAGTATTCTATCAATTCTTTCACCATGGTTCTCACGTCTGTGAGCAGTTATAAGAACCAATTTATCATCAATAGGAACACCCTGTTCTTTATAAAAGTCTTTAGCCATCTCCATGGTCTGACCTGACAAACAAAATAATGCATCAATTACAGTGTTACCGGTAACATGAATTTTATTATCAAGAATATCCTCTTTTAGCAAGGCTTTTTTACTTTTTTCAGTAGGTGCAAAATGTAATTCTGCAACCCTTGAAGTCATTTGACGCATAACTTCTTCCGGAAACGGTTCATAAATATCATAAGATCTCAGTCCAGCTTCGACATGAAAAACAGGTATTTTTGAGTAAAAACTAGCAAGAGCTCCGCACAACACAGTCATTGTATCACCCTGAACAATAGTTGCATCAATCACATTAGTTTTGAAAACAGAATCCAAAGACGTCAGAATTCTGGACTGCACTTCAAGTAAAGATTGATTTGGACGCATACAGTCCAAATTTATATCAGCTTTCAGATTAAAATAACTCAATGTTTGATTTGAAAGCTCTTTTTGCTGTTCAGTATTACACAAGATTACTTTATACCTGTCCGGATATTTTTTAAGCTCTAAAATAACAGGTGCTAATTTGATAACTTCCGGTCTTGTTCCGAAAATAAATAAAATATTCTTCTTACTCATAGGCATAGTTTAGTATAAAAATTCAAGTTTTGCAATTATATTAATTAAATTCAAGCATTATTCTTTCAGCTAATTTTAATTTTCCAGAATAATTTATAATAAATTCAAGAGGAGGTACAGATGCTCGATTTATTTGTATTAGAAAGTTGTCCATACTGTCAAAAAGTTATGAAATACATGAAAGAACACAACATAAAATATCATAAATTTGACACCGTCAACAACGACAATGTATTAAGACTGCTCTCTATTGGGGGAAAAGATCAAGTTCCATTTCTCTATAATGAAAATTCAAATGATAAAATTTATGAGTCAGACAAAATTATTGAATATCTAAAAAATTTCGAACAGGATTAAATTATGTATAACAACAATGAATATAGAAAAACATACATCGACATAAACGAATGCACTTCAAGAGGAGCATGTTCGGTTGCCCCTAATATTGCAGCACTACAGGAAGTAATCATGTATTTTCTCAAACAGATTGCCCACTATGTACTGGAATTGGAAAAACTTGGTGCAAGCAATCAATCTATAAAATTTAATATAATAAATGATATTGCAACACTTGTATCCAGCAACGAATTTAGCGAAAAACAACTTTTTGAGCTTATTCAGAAAGAATATTTTTTACTGAATGACACAAAAAAGGCATACAAAAATATTTGTGAAGATGAAAATATTTTGGCAAAAGAATTAAAAACACACATTCATTTTGATAAGACAACACCTATCTCTAAAGCTATTGCACTTGGCGAAAAATTATTTCTAAAAAAATATAATCATTTTAGCACTCTACAAAAGAATTTAATGGAAATTTTGCTGATACTTGTCAAAAGTACCTGCATAAATTTAATAAAAATTACAGACTTTAACGAATTTAACAATGAAATTTATCATGATGTATTATCAAGCCTTGATATGTTGAATCATTCAAAAATCAACAATAATGAGCTTAAAGAACAAATCAATAAATTTGCAAATTCAGACCACCAGTTACAACTTGAAATAAGCAGACTACTTTTAACAGAATTTGGAGAAATTTCAAAAGTAAAAGTTTCACATTCATCAAGAAAAGGTAAAGCAATCCTTGTTTCAGGAAATAATTTTTTTGACTTACTAAAAATTCTTGAAGAAACTAAGGATAAAAATATAGATGTTTATACGCATTCAAATCTATTAATAACTCATGCTCTAAAAAAATTTAGCAACTATGAAAATTTACAAGGGCACTACGGGGATAATACAGAAAATAGTATTTTGGAGTTCGCAACTTTCCCGGGAGCAATTCTACTTACAAAAAATTCAAGAAATAACACAGAATACTTGTACAGGGGAAGACTGTTTTCCAATGATTACATCGTACCTGAAGGTGTTGTAAAAATAGAAAACGATGATTTCACACAACTTATAGACACCGCAAACAACGCAAAGGGATTTTCCAAGGGTAAAGTAAAAGAAGACACAGTCCTCGGATACAATGATGAAGAAATAACCAATCAATTTGATGAAATTATCTACAAATTGAATAATAAAGAACTCGAAAAAGTTTATATCATAGGAATGAATGCATATTCAGAAGTTCAAACGGAATATTTTCATGAGTTTTTCTCAAAAATGAAAAAAAATGAGTTCGCAATCAGTTTTTCATATGAAAGCAAAAATGAAAATGTACTTACAATAAATGTAGGGAACTACGCACCACTAGCAACAAATATCCTACATCAGTTTTTCGAAAAATTCCCGATAGACAGTGAACAAATAGCATTTTTCTTTACAACATGCGATGTAATGAGCATATCCAACATCGTAATGCTAAAAAATGCCGGGGCAAAAAATCTGTATATGGCAACATGCCCGCCAACACTGGTAAATCCATCTGTATTTGACACATTAAAAAACCAATACAATATAAAAGAAACAATAAAAGCAGCTGATGATTTAAGAAAAATACGCGAAAAGTAAGCGTACCCGAAACGGATACGCTTACTTTTATATCTATAAACTAACAAATTAGTATCTGTAATGAGCAAATGCTTTGTTAGCTTCAGCCATTTTGTGGGTATCTTCACGTTTTTTACATGCAGAACCCTGACCGTTTGAAGCATCAATAAGTTCATTAGTTAATTTATCAATGAAAGATTTTCCGCCTCTTTTCTTAGCTGATTCAATCAACCAAGAAGAAGATAGAGCAAATCCTCTGTCAGCTTTAACTTCAATTGGAACTTGATAAGTAGAACCACCGATACGGCGAGCCTTAACTTCCAATAAAGGTGTAGCATTTGTCATTGCTTTTTGGAAAACTTCAATTGGATCTTGATTAGTTCTTTCTTTAATTCTTTCCATTGTAGCATAGAAAATTCTTTCAGCTAAAGATTTTTTACCGCGTCTCATAATTCTATTAATAAATTTAGAGATATCAACGCTATTATAAACCGGATCTGCTAAAGGAATTCTTTTTGCAGGTTTAGAACGTCTAGACATTACTTCTTACCTCCCTTTTTATCTCTTTTAGCACCGTATTTAGATCTACTTTTAGCTCTGTTAGCAACACCTGCAGTATCTAAAGTACCACGAACGATGTGATAACGAACACCAGGTAAATCTTTAACACGACCGCCACGGATAAGAACAACACTGTGTTCTTGCAGGTTGTGTCCAATACCCGGAATATATGAAGAAACTTCAAATCCGTTAGTCAATCTAACTCTGGCAACTTTTCTAAGTGCTGAGTTTGGTTTTTTAGGGGTAGTAGTATAAACCCTTGTACAAACTCCACGTCTTTGAGGACAATTCATCAAAGCCGGAGATTTAGTTTTTGATTTTAGCTTTACACGTTCAGAACGTACAAGCTGGTTAATTGTTGGCATAATTTCTCCTTTTAATTTTACCAATTTGCCCTACTTAAGTCCTATTGAGAGCTTGGGCGTCGCGTCTCGACTTTACATACGTACTAACCGTCAAATCCAGCACGAAAATTTCGACTAGTACAATACTATCAAACATCAAGCACAGCCAAATGTCAACAGTTATAGAGGAATATTAACTTTCAGTAAAAAACTAAAAACTATTTTGCAGCAGAATCAATTATTCTTGAGGAAACCCAATAGACTCTTGGATATTTACCAAACAATGAAAATACCGCCATATACAGAAACAATCCCATAACCAAAATTTGAATTATTGAATACGCAAAAAATACAGGCTTATTAAAAATCAAATAGAACTGAGAAATTAAATAATTCAAAAACGGAACATGCAGCAATAAATCACATATAAACCCGAGAACTGCGCACAAAATAAAATAAAACAACGAGAAAAATATTGATTGAAAAATATTATATCTTAAAAAATGAGAAAGTGTTTTTTTTCTAAAGAAAAGCACTACACAATAAATCAAACCAGCCCAGCCTGCAGTAAGATACGACAAACATGAAACAAGTCTGTCGATAAAACTTATGGAATTAGATTTTTTATGCATTTTTTCCTTCTCCGCGAACAGAGTTTATATAATCTTCCATAACCTGACTGTAAATTAATCTATATTCGTCATTATCCGGAGCAATAGAAATTGAAGCCCTGTATGAAGAAATTGCTTGCTCCATATCATTATCAAGGTAATGAGCATTACCTAGCAAACTATAGGTTTCTGCATTATTAGGTTCAACTCTCAATGCTTTTTTATATAATTCAATAGCTTCTTTTTGGTTATTAAAATTAGAATATAAATTTGCTAACAAAATATATGCACTTGACTGTTTTGAATCAAACTCAATAGCTTTTTTAAACATTTCTTCAGCAACATCAAATTCTTTAAATTCGGTTAATGCTATAGCATAACAAATATAAATTCTATACTTATTATCAGTCATAGAAAGAGCTTTTTCGTAGTATGAATAAGCCTGTTCTTTATCTTTCATAAGAGTCAGGGCATTACCAATACAAACTGCAATCAATTCATTATCCGGATTTAGAACAAAAACTTTTTTAAAAAGCTTTAATGCAGTCTCGTAATCAAACAATTTAAAACAAACATTGCCCATATCAATAAGAGCATTGACATTTTCCGGATCAAGCGACAAAGCTTTTTCATAATAAGCTTTAGCTTCAACATAATCTTCTATATCTTGATATAATAACGCTATAGCATTATATATTTCAGGATTTGAAGAATTCAAATCAATTGCTCTGTTATAGTAAAACAATGCTTTAGAAAAATTTTTCCATTCTGCGAAAACATTACCTATATTATAATAAATCAAAAAATTCTTAGGATTAACTTCGAGAGCCCTGTTATAGTATGAAAGCGATTTTCTAAAATCTCTTTCATAAAACCAGAGAGTCCCCATACCCACAAGCGCCTGAACATCGTCAGGTTTTATTGCCAGAAGACTATCAAGTACTGAAATTACTTTATTATAATCTTTCTGCTGAAGATACAACTCTGATAACTCATGATAATTTTCAATTTTTTCAGGCTCTTTTGCCATTTTAACGACTAATTCGTTAATCTTCTCATTTAAACTTAAATTTTCCATGTCATTATTTTAACTCATAATCTTAGATTTGTAAATTGATTAAAAGAACTTAATATACTAAAAACCCTCCGATGAAAGTCGAAGGGTTATATTGAAATATTATCTATTAGCCTGCAGTATAACTTGGAGCTAAGTTCTTAGCATCTGCCTGTTCCATTTTCTTACAAGCTTCATAATCATTATTAGCAATTTGTAATTGAGATTCTAATGAGTCTTTTTCAGTTTGCAGTAATTCTTCTTCATCTTTCAATGGTTCTAATTGAGTTTCTCTCAACATTTCAAAATAATCTTGAATCTGCTGTTTTTGCATTGCAACAGCTTGTTCTGACATCATAGACATGTTAGATTGCAATTGTTGATACTCATACAATCTCTTATTTTCAGTCTCACTCAAACCTGAAGTATTTCCGTTTGCACTTCCACCAACTTTACTCAATACATCACCAAATTGACCAAATAAAGATTGTTGAGCTGTATACTTAGAATAATTTGCAAATAATGAAGCTTGATTCAATGCCATCTTTTCTTGTCTATCCAGCATCTTGGACATATCTGCAACATCGCGGGTTGCGCGTCTAGCTCTAGACTGAATGCGCATCATTTGGGCTTGCAGTGCTCTTACGCGCCTGCCCGCAGCTAATTTTCCAAATGCTCCTAATAAGAAACCCATTGTTCTAGTATCCTTGTGTTAGTGTCCTCGTAATTATATAAAGTATTAGTTTATTTGATAATTGCCTTTTTTATAATTCATGTTAAGAAATATTACAAAAACAACCAATAAACGAATATATACTTTTTATATAAATACGTATCTATCCTAATATTTACGCCAAAATATACTAATTTAGATCCTGAAACAAGTTCAGGATGACTCCAAGATTATAATACTCGAATTTGTCATTCCGAACTTGTTTCAGGATCTTACAGCATCTGCAGTTGAAAAATTAGTATATTTTTTGTACTATACAAAATGATTTTTATAAAAAGGATGGATTTCAATATGATAAAAAAATTTTTCAACCTAAAAACAATAATATTTACTATTTTAATTGTTTTACTGCTGATGCTCATGCCAAAAATGTACGGATTACTAATGATATTATTTGCTTCATTTGTGATTGCATCCGCCCTCAATCCATTTGTCTGTAAACTGCAAACAAAAATAAAAAACCGAGCATTAGCTGCATCAATAATAGTATTTACATCAATTGTAGCATTATTTGCACTGATATTACCTATAATTATAATGTGCTACAAAGAAATAGAATTATTTGTATCAATTCTGCCGCAAAAGGCAACTAATTTATATCACTTTATAACTAATTCAAAATTATACGGACACACAATTTCTGATCTTATACCATTAGAGAATCTGGCAAATGCATCTTCAAATATTGCCCAGAATGTGTTCAATCAATCAATCAACATCACTATGGCGGCAGCCCAAGCGATATTTGTGACTCTGGCGCTCACAATGTTTATATACTATATACTTGTAGATAAAGAATACTTACGAGAAAAATTCTTAGAATTCTTCCCTCCGACTCTTAAAGAAAAAGCCGGATTTATACTATATAATATAACCTCAAAAGTCGGAAATTATGTCCGAGCACAAGTATTATCTATGGTTACAGTAGGTGTAATGGTCACAATTGAAGTTGCACTGCTGGGAATTGAATATCCTATATTACTTGGCTTGATAGCAGGTATTTGTGAAATCATACCACTTTTAGGGCCTGCAATAGCAATTGCTGTAATTGTTGCAATTGCATTCCCTCTTGGAGTTGTTAAAATCACTCTTGCAATAGTTTTATTCCTTGCTATTCAACAAATTTCAAATTATATGATAAGACCTTTCTTATTCGGAAAATTTATGAAACTTCACCCGATAACAATCATGGTCGCATTATTTGCAGCAGAAGAATTTTTAGGAGTATGGGGAGTTATCCTTTCTCCGGCTATTGCAGCTACAATATGTGTTTTGATAGACGAATTATACTTATCGCCAATAAATGAAAAGGAATCAGGTAATACGATTGAAGAACAAAAATAGCGAAATATTTTTATATGACAGAAAAACAAAAAAAGACTACGAGTTTAATATGTGGTTTGCCTTTCCCGGACCTGAGTCTTTTGCTCTATCTTCTCTTGGATATTTGTGGCTTTATCGCGCAATTGACATGATGGACGATGTCGATATAGAAAGGATTTACACAGATACAAAAACTACAAGAATACTACGCGATAAGATAAACTTAATCGGCTATTCTTTTACTTTTGACATGGATTTTCTGGCAATATTCAACTTTCTAGAGTGGAATAAATATGCATTTAAGGCAAAAGACAGAAAAGAAACTGACCCTATTATTTTTGCAGGCGGGCCTGTAATAACATCAAATCCTGAACCATATAAAGAAATATTTGATTTTCTTATAATTGGAGACGGAGAAGATACAAACCTTGAAGCAGTTAGAATATGTAAAGAGAATAAAAACTGTTCTAAACCTGAAATCCTAAAAATTTTAAGCGAAATTGACGGGATTTACGTTCCATCGCTTACACCAAAAAGTATCAAAAAAGTTACCAAAAAACTCACAGAATGTATCTATACACCTATAATTAGCGAAAAAGCATTCTTCCCAAACACATTTATACTTGAAGTTGAACGTGGCTGCGCAAACAGATGTGCATTTTGCCTGGCATCATATATGAACCTGCCAATAAGATTTGTTGAATATGAACAAATAATTGAGGCTATAGAACTCGGACTTAAACATACAAACAAACTTGCCCTGCTAGGCGCTCAAATTACCGCTCATCCTAGATTTAATGATGTTTGCAAATATATTGATAATAAAATAAAAAATGGTGAACAAATTGAAATGAGTGTATCTTCACTTAGAGTAGACTCATTCGTTCCGGAAGTTGTTCAAACTCTTGTGGATGCAGGACAAAAGAACTTAACGCTGGCAATTGAAGCTGGAAGTGAACGACTAAGAAAAGTCATAAATAAAAATCTTAAAGAAGAACAAATTTACAAAGCTATTGAAGTAGCTAAACAATGCGGACTAAAAGGTATAAAATTCTACGGAATGCTCGGGCTGCCTACTGAAACATTTGATGATATACAGGAAACCGTTAATCTTGCAAAAAAAATAAAAGAAAAATTCAAAGGATTTGAAATCTCTTTTGGTTTTTCTACATTTGTACCAAAAGCAAACACTCCGTTTCAATGGTTTGGCAGAGAAGATGAAAAAACTCTGGAAGAAAAATCAAATTATCTGCGAAAAGAATTACATAAACTCGGTATTCAAGCGAGCATTTCAAGCGCAAAATGGGATTATTATCAGGCAATGCTCTCTAGAGGGGATTCTTCGCTTACTGATTACTTAATTGAAGTATACAAACGTGGCGGAAAACTTGGCGCATTCAAAAAAGCTGCAAAAGAATTTAATATAAATACAGATTATTATGCAACAGAAAACTATCCTTATGATAAAGAATTACCATGGGATTTCATAGAAATCCGTCCAGGAAAAGACTTTTTAATTAATGAAAGTAAAAAACTTACAGAACAGAATTAAATTGGCACATAATCAGAATAAACCAGACTGCACCAATCTTCATAATAACTTATTTGCGTGGCGCTGCCGGTTCTGATAAATATTTTCGGCAATTTATCAGCAGGAATATCTAATGCTGCACAAATTGCAGCCTGAATAACTTCAGGATGAGTTACAACAATAACACGATTCCCCTCATTTTTTGCAACAACTTTATCAATAACCTTTTTAACTCTTGCAATAAAAGCCACTGTACTTTCTCCGCCTGCCGGAGTCGTTTTGTCAGGATAAATAAGAATTTGATTTAATGCATCAGGAAATTTATCCATAACCTGCGAAAATGTCAAACCATTCCACGAGGCGCATTCTCTGGTTTTTAAATCTTCAAGAATTACATAATCTCTTTTAAATAATTTTGAAATCATCATGGCTGATTGTACAGTTCTTAAAGACGGAGAAGTATAAATAACGTCATTTTTTACTGCTCTTGCCTTCAGATATTTCACCATACTATCCATTTCTTCAACACCGAGTTCAGATAACGGCGGATAATTTTCAGCATCAGAGAATCTTCCCTCTTCTGAATATATTGTTGCACCATGGCATATAAAAGTAATTTTACATTTTCTATTAAAATACATAAATTAAATTCCTATCAATAAATAAATATTTATATATACATTATAGCATAGAATTTGTTTTTGCGATAGTATATAAAAAAAAGGAGAATATTAATACTATGAGGGGAAAAGCATTCAAATTTGGAGATAATATATCAACAGACCACATTGCACCGGGCAGACTATACCATCTGCGTTCAGATTTAAACGAATTTGCAAAACACGTACTTGAAGATGCGGACGAAACATTCGCAGCAAGAATGAAAAAAGGTGATTTCGTTGTTGCCGGAAATAACTTTGGACTGGGTTCATCAAGAGAACATGCTCCATTAATTATGAAAATCGCAGGAGTTGGGGCTGTTTTAGCAAAATCATTTGCCCGAATTTTCTATAGAAACGCAATAAATATCGGTCTTTTAGCAATTGAATGCGATACCGATTCTATTGATGACGGAGACGAACTTGAACTAGACATCGAAAAAGGAATAATCACAAACCACACTAACGGTACTATTATTCAGATTGAACCGCTGCCGCCTGTTATGATAAAATTACTTAAAGATGGCGGATTAGTTGAGCATATTAAGAAGAATGGGGACTTTAAACTTACTGATTAAGTTGTAAAGTTTGAATGTAAAAGACTTAATATATTGAGTTTTTTACACAATTATTATATTCTAAATATACATTACACATAAGGGGAGAAAACATGAATATACAAGAACGCATGGACAGCATAAACGGCGTAATAAAAAACATTGCAGAATTTATACAAAATCATCAAGATATAAAAACTGATTTTAATGAATATCTGAATACTATAGGTGCAAATTCAAAATCAGGAATACCACTGCAAACTGCCTGCTTCAGCTATATTCTTGAAAGAAATCTCGGAGAAGATTTAAAAAGTATTCCTCAACTATATTTGGAAAATACAAAAGGATTAGATAAAGAAACTAAAGATATTGTAGAAGCAATAGACCACTCTATATCTTCCGTTTTTGAAATAAAAAAAGTTACCAAAAACGGTTTTGACATGCTTAATATTGTAAATGAACGCAGATACATAATAACATCATTAATGAAGATGACTGCCTTTAGAGGATTAGGATCCGGTGATTATATCATAGCAAGAATCGTAAATATTAATGGAGATTACTATCTGCTGGAAATTTCAGGTGTACTGCCTGCAACAAGAAAAGATGATGCATACCGTTTTGCAGTAGCAAAAATCATACAGAATCCTGAACTTGTTTACCTTGATAATCCAGAGAAACAAAAAGAAATAGAGCAGGATGTTGCTGATATTTACAAAAAATTTGTAGATTTCTTTGGTACTACAGAAATCATTACAACAAACAAGCATGCCGATGATTTAATTGGTATTTTTAACGATTACGCTGAAGAAGGCAAAAAAGCTGAATACAAAGAATTAATACAAGAACCGGAAGAATATAGATATTTTAATGTTCAGGAATTCAATAATTCTTATGACAATTTTCTGGAAAACTCTCTTGGAGGATTTTCTTCTCATAAAGAAACGTATGATGTCGGAATAATCTATGATGAAGAACTAGGCCTTTATGCTATTCCTTTCTACGGAACTTTTAACAAAATATTTGAAGTTAAAGATTACACTAAAGTTCTCAATTATGATGCCTGCATTAAATATTTTCTGGAAAATGACAAATATTCTGCAAACTTAATAAAAATGGTTGCAGATAAACACAAAAACTTTATGGAAATAGTTAATGCTGTTCTTGCGAAAAATTATACACTTGATGAGTTGTTAAAAAAATATAAACGCAGATATGTAGATAACAAAATTATATCTTCTACGACTGTTTTATACCGCTCAAATGCATTTTCAAGTACACTTGGCATCATTGAAGACAATGAAAACAAGCCGGAAATTGACACCACTAAAAAAATAGGCAGAAATGATCCATGCCCGTGCGGCAGCGGTAAAAAATACAAAAAATGCTGCGGAGCAAATCTATAAACATTGCAGATAGTCTACAAACTCTAAAAAGATGATTAAACAAATAAGATTAAAAGATTACATTTTAATAGATGAATTATGCGCCAACTTCGATAACAAACTGAATATTATAACAGGTGAAACTGGCGCAGGGAAAAGTATACTTTTAAACGCTATTGATTTAGTCTTCTCTTCAAGAGTTTCTAAAGATGTTATAAAAACAGGCTGCGACAAAGCTACTATTGAAATTACACTGGAGAATACAAAACATAATCTTACAGATATTTTTCAAGAAAACAGCATTGACGATTTTGGAACAGAAATTGTAATTACAAAAGAAATTACACAAAACTCTGTCAGAACAAGAATCAATGGCACACTTGTAAACCAAAAGCTACTAGAAAATTTAAGAACAAAATTCGTAGATATACACTCCCAACATCAGACTTATACCTTTTTACAGCCGCAGTATCATATAAATCTTCTTGATTCATATGCCAAAGATGTTTATGGAGAAACTCTGAACGCCTATAAAAATAAATTTAAACACTATGAAGAACTTTTAAATCAATTAAAAGAGGCTAAAAACTCTGCAAATGCTACAGAATCTCAAATTGACTTTCTCAAATTTCAGATAAACGAAATTGAGGAAGCTAATATTCAAAGTAAAACAGAAGAAGAAGAATTAACACAGGAACTTGAAGTTCTTGAACATGCTGAAAAATTAAAAGAACTCACAGGAGCCTCATACTGGGCGCTAAACGGAGATGACGGCTCAATACTGGAAGCTTTAACAAGAATAAAAACAGATATATCTAAAGCTTCAAGCTATGATAACAATCTTGAAGAAGTAAGCCAGCAATTCCTTGATACCATTGAAAATCTGAGAGACATCTCATCCACTTTGCGAGATTATAGCCAGAACCTGGATAATGATACTCAAAGACTTGATGAAATCCAGGAAAGATTATTTCTATTTGATAAGCTAAAAAGAAAATATGGAGGTTCTATTGAAGCTGTCTTAAAAAGCTACAATGAATTTTCTAATGAGCTTGAAACTATCGAATTTTCTACGCAAAATATTGAAAATTTAGAAGCAGAAATCAAAACTATAAAAATAAATTTACAAACTCTGGCTTCTCAAATAAGTGAACACAGACAAAATTATGCACAGGTACTGTCTGTATTAATACAGGATAAACTTGCAGTTTTAGAGCTGCCAAAAGCAAGATTTGAAATTCAAATAACACCAAAAGAACTTTCAAACAACGGCGCTGATAATGTTGAATTTATGATATCTACAAACGTATCAGAATCTCTGAAACCTCTTGCTAAAGTTGCCTCAGGCGGAGAAATTTCTCGGGTCATGCTCGCAATAAAATCTATATTTGCGCAAAATGACGACATAGATACAGTTATTTTTGACGAAATAGATACAGGGATTTCCGGTAAAGCTTCTCAAAGTGTTGCCGATGAAATAGTTGAATTAAGCAAATCACATCAGATAATTTTAATTACCCATCAAGCTATAATCGCATCCAAATCAAATAAACATTTCTATGTTAGAAAATCTCAAAATGACGAAACAAAAGTAGAAGTATTCGTCCTGACTGGAGACAATAAAATAAAAGCCCTTGCCGAACTTGCCGGTGGCGAAATAAATGAACAATCTATCGAATTTGCAAAATCATTACTATCTTAACTAAAATAAAACCGGTTAAAGTCTTTTAACCGGCCGTGAGAATGATGAATTAATTTTCTATATAATCTTTTAGGTGAATTGATTTTGAATTATTTCTCATTTTTAGGATTGCCCCCTCTTCTATTTGTCTTATTCTCTCTTTAGAATAACCAAGTAATTCACCCAATTCGGCAAGAGTCTTAGTTTTTTCAGAATTTATACCAAATCTATGCGATATAACTTTCTTTTCCCTTTCTGTCAAAACTTCAAACAACTCTGGAACTCCTTGTTTTAAGAATTCTTCTTTAGTTTGTTCCTCAGGCGAATTACATGACTTGTCTTCAATATAATCACCTAAACATAAATCATCAGTAACAGATGTCTCTAAACTAACAGGCTCCTGAATAATAGATTGTTTTATCCTACGAACTTTATTAACTGTAGTATCAAGCTTGTTTGCCATCTCTAAATCAGTAGGTTCTCTGCCAAATTCAGAAGACAACAAAGCAAATGCTGATTTATATTTTCTTGGGATAGGAAGCCACAGATAAAATGTTGTATGCGGAACATTTGATTCATCAATAGGCCAGCCCAGTTCTTTCAAACCTTTAACCAGAATTGACTGTTTTCTTTTATAATCAATATTTCCCTGACGAATATATTCATCGCCTTCAGGAGATGTCATTATATATGCACAAGCCTTTTGCAACGCTTTAAAGATTCCGTTATCAATAGTAGATTTGCCCTTTGCAAACCTTGAAACAACTTCAGAGTTGCCACATAGCCAGCCTAAACGCCAGCCCGTTATTGCATAAGGTTTTGATAAACTGAAAAATTCAACAGCAACATCTTTTGCCCCCTGTAATTCTAAAACACTAAAAGGCTTTTCATTTTCATCAAAATACAAATCACAATATGCGGCATCTGAAATTAAAAGTATATTTTGCCTTTTACAAAAATCTACAACAGTTTGAACATATTCCTTTGTTGTAGAGACTCCGAGAGGATTATTTGGATAATTCAGAATTATTGCTTTTACTTTACAAGGATTATAACCCTCTTCTATCAAACTTTCATAAACATCTTCAATTTTAGGTTCATAATTATTTTCAGCTGTCAACGGCATAGGATAAGCTTTTCCTCCTGCACATTGAATCATTTGAGAATAAGACGCATACCCAGGATCCGGAATTAATATAATATCTTTTTCTTGCTCTACCTGATTTGGAGTTATAATAAATCGAATTAAATTAGCAAGTCCGTCTTTTGAACCCATCAACGAACAAACTTCGCTATCCGCATCAAGAGTCACGCCAAAACGATTTTGCATTCTCTCAACAACAGCCTGTCTAAAATACGGTTCCCCTCTTGTCACTGAATACGTATGAATATTAGCTTCTGTTAAAAATTCTTTTAATTTATCAATAAGCACTTCAGGAGGATTTGCTGTTGGAGCACCCATAGATAACGATATAGGACATCTGTTTTTTTGACAGAGTTTATCACTTAATTGAGCTGTTTTTTCTTTCAATTTAACCATTATATAAGTATCTATAGACATAACATCTTCATTAAATAAATTTTTCATATTCATAACTTTTCCTCAAATTTAATATAATAATATTTATGCTTTCATTTTCATAGGACCTTCCAACGAGGCCGTAACAAACTGTTTGGTATAAGGATTATCCTGCTGTAAAAGCTGTGTAGGGGTCCCCTCAAAAACAATTTTACCATCATACAACATTATAACCCTATCTGCAGTTCTGGTAATTGTTGACATT
>ERZ824600.2856-NODE-2856-length-17427-cov-3.734285_pt1 | contig 17427 bp, 12 predicted proteins | sample MGYA00519933_ERZ824600 | MGnify/ENA primary metagenome ERZ824600 (study PRJEB31778, sample SAMEA3449178) | human gut metagenome | biome: human gut; feature: human-associated habitat; material: faeces | place: United Kingdom | collected 2010/2012 ... | reverse complement strand
TCCTTCATCTGAAAAAACATCCGGAAGGAACAGAAGTACCTGTGAGTCTTGACGTATCCGTAGAGGATGTGGTAAAGGAAGCCCACGGACAGCTGGACTGATGTTTGGAAAGGACTGAAGCAATATGGACAGATTTTATATAATTCCAAACAGTGCCAAGGATCCGGAACTGACATTTTCTAATAGGATCATTGCCTATCTGGAGAAGCATGGTGCCAGGTGTCATGTGCAGAAGATCACCGAAAAAATGGAAGGACCGTATCATTATACGGACCCGGATGGGATTCCGCAGGATACACAGTGCATTATTGTACTGGGTGGAGATGGAACACTTCTGCAGGCTGCAAGGGATGTGGTGCATCTGGATATCCCTCTTCTTGGAATCAATCTGGGAACTCTGGGATTTCTTGCCGAGGTGGATAAAAATTCCGTGTATCCGGCTCTGGATCGGCTTCTGTCAGATGACTATGAGCTGGAAGATCGTATGATGCTGGAAGGAAAGATCTATCGGGGAGAAGAACTTATTGGAAAAGATATCGCATTAAATGACATTGTGATCGGAAGAGAAGGACATCTCCGTGTGATCCGTTTCAAGAATTATGTTAATGATGCATATATGAATTCATACAATGCAGATGGTATCATCATTTCCACTCCGACCGGTTCTACCGGATATAGTCTGTCAGCGGGAGGTCCTGTGGTGCCAGTATGATGATCATGACCCCCATCGCTCCCCATACCATGAACACCCGAAGTATCATTCTTTCCGGGGAAGAGGCAGTTACAGTAGAGATCGGTGAGGGAAGACATAATACCATTGAGAAAGCGGTGGCCTCTTTCGACGGGGATACCCAGATATCCATGGTCACCGGTGATCGGATCGTGATCCGGAAAGCCACAGTCAGGACAAAAATCCTCAAGCTGAACCATCTGAGCTTTGTGGAGGTTCTGAGACAGAAAATGAGTAACAGCTGATGCAGGAGGTTCAATTTTGAAAGTAGCAAGACATGAAAAAATTATCGAACTGATCCGTCAGTACGAGATCGATACACAGGAAGAACTTGCGGCAGCCCTTATTGATGCAGGCTTTAATGTAACGCAGGCAACAGTTTCAAGAGATATAAAAATGCTTAATCTCACAAAAATGGTTGTGAACGGACACAAAAAGTATGTTGTGTTTAAAAATGACAATAATAATATGAATGATAAGTATATACGTGTCCTTCGTGACGGTTTTTCTGATATGGATATGGCACAGAATATTCTTGTCATAAAGACAGTTCCGGGGATGGCGATGGCTGTGTGTGCGGCACTTGATGCGATTGATTATCAGGAGATTGTTGGCACAATTGCAGGCGATGATACGATAATGTGTGCTGTACGTTCTGTTGAGGATACAAAAAAACTTATGGAAAAATTAAAAAATATATTGAATTAATAATGATTAAAGTATATAATGGATATATCGAACAGATGTTTTAAAGAACAGGAGTGATTATATGCTGACTAATCTACATGTAAAGAATCTGGCACTTATTGAAGAGGCGGATATTAATTTTTTTGACGGACTTAATATAATGACAGGTGAGACAGGTGCGGGCAAGTCTATTATACTTGGCTCTGTTAATATTGCACTTGGCGGCAAAGTTACAGCTGACATTATAAGAAAGGGGGCAGAGTATGCCCTTACGGAACTTGCTTTTCATATTGATGATAAGAAAAAAATAGCTGCACTTAAAGATATGGATATTGAAGATGCACAGGATGGGGATGTTATTATATCAAGAAAGATTATGCCCGGACGCTCGCAGATTAAGGTTAATGGAATGATTTGTACCGTATCACAGGTAAAAAGTATAGCATCACTTCTTATAGATATTCATGGTCAGCATGACAGTCAGCTTCTGTTAAAAGAAAGCAGCCATCTTGATATGATTGATTTGTATGGCGGCAGCACAGTTTCAGATGTCAGGAAAAGATATGATGTAGTATATAAACAGTACAGGGAAGCTTTATCACAGCTTGAGCAGATGGATACAGATGAGGAAAGCAGACAGCGTGAGATTTCATTTATTGAATTTGAACTGCATGAGATTGCGTCAGCAGACCTGAAACGTGGAGAGGATGAAGAACTTGAAAGCAGATTCAGAAAGATGTCTAATTCACAAAGAATTATATCTGATTTATCAACAGCAGTGCAGCTTCTGTCAGAAGGTTCTGATAATGTCATGGATATGATGGGGATAGCTGTCAAATCGGTTATTGAGGCATCATCATTTGATGAGTCACTTAAATCAGTTGCGGATTCGTGTTCTTGTGCTGAAGATATGATTTCGGATGTATGCAGACAGATTTCTGATTATGTTAATGATTCTTCTTATGATGAGGAAGAATATAAAGAAGTTGAAGAAAGACTTGATATGATTAATTCTTTTAAGCAATATTTCTTTTCACACAATCAGGAATGTTATGAAAATCCCTCACCCGGCAACCACGACGGCGGAATAACCACGCTTGAAGAAAAGTCGCTCGGCTGTATTCAAAAGGGTGGAAAAGCCGTAATTACAGATGTGCTTGAATACGGCGAGCATTGCAAAAAGCAAGGGTTAAATCTCTTGACGGGGCCGGGAAATGATATTGTATCAACAACCAATTTGACTGCGGCAGGCGCAAATATAATATTATTTACAACAGGCAGAGGGACTCCGCTCGGTGCAAGCGTGCCGACAATTAAAGTAGCCTCTAACTCCCGCCTTGCAAAAAGAAAAAGCAATTGGATTGACTTCAATGCAGGCGAATTGATTGAAAGCAATGACTTTGAAAATATGACCGAGGAAATATTCAAGTTATTAATTGATATCGCTTCAGGCAGGAAGACAAAGAACGAGCAAAACGGGTACAGGGACATATCGATTTTTAAAGACGGGGTTATAATGTAATAAAATAATAATATTATTGTAATTGAATTGCCAATAAATTTGTGATAATATTTATTTATGATAATTAAAGGAGGAGAACAATATGGCTGATTTTAAATCAAGTTTTATGGGCGGCTACAACAAAAAGGCTGTTGACGCTTATATTGACGAGTTGGAAAACAAGAACAAAGAGCTTGAAAGCAACGCAAAATTAAACAATCAAAGGCTTGCAAAGGCTAACAAGATTTTAAAGGAATATAAAAATCTTAAGGACGAATACGAAAAGCTCACAAGTGAAAACAATGCTTTGAAGGATAAAATTGAAAATCTTGAAGCAAGCCTTGACAAAAGCACCAAGCAAAATAACGACCACATTGCAAATATCGGCAAGATATTTTATTCTGCTTATGAAAGCGGAAGCGAAATCACCCAAAGGGCAAAGGACGGCACAAACGAATTTTTGGCTGAAATCGGCAAATCGAGTGACAACGCAAGAGCCGAGATTGAAAAAGCAATCGGTGCTTATTCGCTTATAAACACAGACATTAAGGCTCTTCTTGAAAGCATTACAAATAACCTTGCAGCTGTAAGTAAAAACACGGACAGGCTTATTGAAAAGGCAAGGGGTGTTGCAAGCTCGATGAAGAATATTGACGTTCTTAAAGCAGAAAACGAGAAAAATTCAGAGAATGTTATAAAGAAATATGATGAATTTTTCAAGGAATACGAAAGCAAAAAAACAAACGAGGCGGCAAGCGAGCCTACATATAAAGAAGCTGTAATTAAAACGGTAAGCGAGGACGTTGTTGATGAGCCTAAAGAGGCTGTTGCTGTTGAAAAAATCCTCGAGCAAAAGGAAAGCGAGCCAAAAGATATTGAAATTGGTTTTGTAAATGATACTCCTATTCAAGAGGTAAAACAAGTTCCTACCCCAAGGCAACCGATTCAAGAGCAGGTGCAACCGACTGAGCAAAAGCAGCCTGAGCCAAGACGAGCTGTTGACGTGATCAGGCAACAAATGGGTGCGCAAAGACCTGTTACACCGAAAGAAGCTCCCAACACCAAAAAGGCTGATGAAAACACTCCGATGGGTCAAAGCAGAGCCGTTATGCTCAAAGAGGTGCTGAAAAAATTTCAAAATCGCGAAATCGAAGAATAAAACTTCAAACAAAAAGACAGATGATCAATTGCTTTTGGTCATCTGTCTTTTTCATTTCATAAATTAATTTGAGGATATAAATCCTGTAAAGAATAATATACTTTTTTAAGCCTTTGATCAAGCTTGATTTCCTTTACTGCGCTAAACTTGGCGTCCATGATTTCAATTTTGCCTGAGGTGCCTGAGCCTATTTTAATACCGTCAAAGCTTGAATAAGTAATTTCGTTACCCTTAAACGGAGTACTTATGCAAGCCTTAGTTGTAGGATTCATAACATTAAGCAAATACCAAGCAATACGAATTTCAACAGTATTGCCGCTGAAATAAAAATCCGCTTTGCTGTCATAATCGGCGCTGTCGGGGTTAGCATTGCCGAATTTCAAAAGCCCGCCCTCATAATACCTCGGCTCAATTGTTTCATTTGTAGACGGTACAATTATTTCATTTGAAACAAAGGTGTTAATCTTATTATATTCGCCCGTATTTTGCTTATAAGCCTTTGACTGAGAAGCACCGAACACCTTGCGGATAACTCCAAATTTATAGTGGAACACGTCCTGCGCCTTATCGCAAAGAATACGTGTGTTATCCTTGCCGCCAAACACAAGCAAAAAGTCCGCATTGTCGCTGAAAGTCAGCTTATAATCCTTTGCAAGCTTACTGCCGACGCCGTTTGTTGATATCGGGACATAGTAGCTATCGTTTTCAACATCAAAATCATCAGGCAAAGTTAATAAAATATGCATATAATTTGCATCATATTGCACTTTAATATTATCATTAACTTTATATGCATTTTCCCATTCCGCCAAATCACCGTCGGGATAAGAAACAGACGCATCATACTGCATAATTCCGTAACCTTGCTCTGCCGAAGAAAGATTTTGCGTGCGCTTTGTTGGGTCATCGGGATAATACATATTTATATTCCAAGTATTTTTAAACCATTCATCCTGCCATTCAAATACAAGGCCGCCTGCACATCCCTCAAGCGCAATGTCATTAGTCATTTTAGACACAAGCGTTGCCTGCTCATCCTCGCTCAAACCGCCTTGGTCATATCCGTTTAAGCCCAAATGTGCCTTTCCCCGAGAAGTTGAAAGCCCATATTCCGCTATTAAAAGCGGAACTGAATATTGCTTTTTCAAATCTTTAAGATATGCACGGTAATTATCTTTTTCACCCTTTTCATCCACGTAGGAAATATATTTATCCTCATAATTCATAAATTCAGGATAATAAGGATAAACATCCATTGCGGCAAAAAGCCCTGCATAATAATTTGATTTTGATACGATATTTTCTGTATTTACGCTTACCGCATCATTTTCATCTTTATATGGCTCATTAGGATGATTTATAGTATCAAGCACCTGCCAATTAAGAAACGCAACAGGTGTTTGGCTGTTATAAGCTCTCATTTCGCAATCAATAAGATAATCGCCGACATTTGCAAGGAAGCCCTCAAAAGGAGATGAGCCGTTTTTAGTTTCAAGATATTTTCCGTCATAAACTGCTTTATCAGGGTGAGAAGCATTAGTTTCAATAACAAATTCGGCAGGATATTCAAGACCTAAAATGTAGCCGACTGTATATTTTGAAACGTCTTTATCATATACAGCAGGTGAAAATTCACCGTAAACAGTATCACTGCTGTTACCGTGAATAATATCCACAGCCTCTTTGCACGCTTTTTTAAAAGCTGAAATAATAATTTCATCGCTTTCAAGTGCATCGGTAAGCTGATACATTAAATCTTCATTAAACCAAATACCCTGTATTAAATAGAGCGGAGAATCCTTATGTTTATGATTATAATCATAAAGTGCTTTATAAAAATTAGGATTCATTATTGAAAACACACGAACGGTATTTGCGTTCATATCTTTAATCTGCTCAAACCAGGTAATATAAGTATTATAAGAAACGTTAATATTATCAAGTGAAGTTTGAGCTTCAGTCAAGCCCATATTAACGCCCTTAATATAAAATAAATCCAGGCTTTTACTGCTATTTTGATAAAAATACCCGTTAGACTGTGCAAAAAATGACACATTTACATTACCCGTATCAATCTTATCAAGCTTTTTATCTGCATTAGGGTAAGTATAACCGCTCAAATCAAGCGTATGCTTATTAGGGTCAATATTATCTGCATTTGAGCAAGATACAAAAGTCACCGCCATAATAACAGAAAAGATAACACATAAAATTTTTTTCATAAAACGCCCTTATTTATTATTGATTTTCTTATATTTTTCAAGATGTTTTTGAAGAGTGTAATAGCCCGGCTTCAATCTTTCGTGATATGTCGGAGTATTCCACGTATCATAATCGTAGTTGCCGCTGATATCAATATTCATTTGAGAGGTATCGTCACTTTTTTGAATACCCATACCAAATGAAAAGCTTTCAAAATCCTTTGGTGTAATTGTTTGAGTTTCATAGAAATTGTCCATCTGCTGTTTTGAAGATGGGTCCATCACATTAAGAAGCTGCCAAGGAATTCTTATTTCAACCTTACCGTTTTTATAGCAAAAATCCGTAAGTGACGTGTAATCTTTAGAATCCGGGTTACCGTTACCGTATTGAAGCTTACCTGTTTCATATGCTTTATCGCTTACCTCTTTATTAGTGCCCGGTACCGTAAGGTGGTATCCATAGCAAAGGCGCATTGGATTAAACACACCGCTGTTCTTTTTATCCGAATCTTTATCAACAGGAATATCCGAAAGCATACGGGATTTAACAAAGTAGTAATAGAAAGAATCATAATATCTGTCAACATAAATATGTGAATTCTTTGCCCCGTTTATCATAACAAGGAAGTCTGCACCCTTATTAAATGTTAAATTATAGCTGTTTGCTTTTGTATTACCCTGCTTTGCGATTGTGTCAATAGGAATATAAATTGTATCTGTATTGAAATCATATTTTTTGGTATCGGTATCAATCATCAAATATAGATACCGCTCATCGCTCTTAACGTAAACATCGCCCCAATCATTTGAAACAACAGCCTTTTCACCAGCCCATTCTGACACATCGCCGTCAACATAACAAACGCTTTCGCTTTCACCGGGGTCAAACGCCAAAAGGCCAAAGCACTGCTCCGTAGTTTGAATATTTGACCAAAACGGCCTCCTGTCTGCAATATCAAACATAACATTATTCCACGTACGCTTAAACCATTCATCCTGCCAGGTAAATACTATACCGCCTGCATATTTTTCATCATAAATAGATTCAAACAAATCAGCTAATATTTCACCCTGTTTTGTTTCATCTATCCTGCCCTGGTCATAATTCATTACGCTTTTATGCCCCAACCCACGGGAAGTAGGAACACCAAATTCTGCAACCAAAATCGGCATAGTGTGCGCAAGTTTTAAATCTTTAAGATAAGCGGAATATGTGTCAACATTTCCGTTTTCATCATAATTATTCAAGTAATCCTCTTGATAATTAAGGCTGTCCGGATAGTAAGGGTAAATATGGTATGATGCAAACATACCCGGTGCAAATTTATTACGTGATTTTACATTTTCTACATTAACACTTGTTTTATCTTCATCCTCGTGCGGTTCATTCGGATGAGTTAAAGGGTCGGTAGTTATCCAATTAGAAAAAGCAACGGGAGTTTGGAACTTATATTTTTCGGTTTCGTGCTTAATTACCTCATCACCTACTTGACAAAGAAACGCTTCAAACGGAGTTGACGCTTGAGTATAAAGATATGTTCCGTCATAAGCAGCCTTATCCGGGTGCTGAGTATTAGTATTTACAACAAGGTTAGGGTCCCATTCGATGCCCAAAATCCATCCGGCAAACCAATGTGAAACGTCGGCAGTATATGTGCCTGACGCTTCACCTGCTGTTTCTTCAATAGTAGCATTACCGTGAATAACATCAACAAGTGTAACGGCATCGTCAATAAAGCCCTCCAAAATTTTACCGTTTTCGGCATAAACATCCGAAAGGCGCTCAATATCCTCTTCGTTCACCCATACACCTTGAAAAAGATAAAGCGGATTTTCGGCATCTTTATTAAAATCTGCCAGCGCATTATAAAATTGCGGGCGCATCGTGGTATAAACACGAATTGAATTACAATTCATTTCGCTTATATATTTAAACCAGCGGTAATAAGTATCATACGAAATTGTAAGCTCACCGGGAAAAATACCGGGTTCACCTGCGCCGATATTAACTCCCGTCCAAAAAACTTTTTTCCAATTTCCGTTTTCATAAACTTCAAAATAATCGCCTGAAGTTTTAAAGCGAGATGAAACACCTGTTTCATCGGTATATACTTCCTGCGATGAAGAAGTTTGACTTTGCTTTGAATCCTTATTAAAAAGATTTGCTACACCGTGGATACCAAAAGGCTGTAAAAGCCCTGTTTGAGCAAGAATAACGAATACCAATAATGTTGCAATTACAGGAATAACATATTTTTTCATTACTGTTCAAACTCCTTTCGTTCAATCTTACCCCAGGTTTGACGCAGCTTTCTGTATTTTATTATACCTTCAACACGAAAAATGGTAATAAGCTGCCTATATCCAAAGTTTTCCAAAATAGCATAAACGGAAATTAAAATATACTGCTTTGCTGTCATAGCCGATTTTTTAGTATACTGCTCAAGTATAAGACTTCCGATTGAAAGCATAATTCCCAGAAGTGTGGCAAGCAAGAAGTATATTACAAAGAAAAATATATTAAGCTCGCCCATTATAAGTGAGAAAGGAATAATAAAATAACCCAGCACTTCAATCACGGCGCCAAAAAGTTCAAATATCCAGTTATACGGTACTGCAACCAAGCCGACTGCACCGTAGCGTGGGTTAAACAAAAGATTTTTGTGAGAAATAAGCGTATCCAAAAGGCCGATTTGCCATCTTCTGCGCTGGCCCCTGATGTCCTTTAATTTCATTGGGCCTTGAGTCCAACAAACAGCGTCCTCGCAGAAAATAACTTTATATTTACGCTTATTTTTTCGCATATAGCTGTGCAGGCGAACTACTATTTCCATATCTTCGCCTATAGTGTTGGTTTTATATCCGCCAACTTCAATAACCGCCTGCTTTTGAAATACACCAAAAGCACCGGAAACTATAAGCATTGAATTTGAAAGGCCCCAGCTAACCCTGCCCGAAAGGAAAGAACGGTAGTATTCAACTATCTGAAATCTTTCGATAATTCTTTTAGGCATTGAAAAGCCTTTAAATTCACCGTCACGAATAACAGAACCGTTGGCAATACGCACTATACCGCCTGCAACTATAGTATTTTTATTTTTATTAAATTCAATAGAAAGTTTTAAAAGTGCATCTTTTTCAAGTCTTGAATCGGCATCAAGGCAAGCAAAAAGCGGATATGAAGACGCATTTATACCTGCATTAAGAGCATCCGACTTGCCACCGTTTTCCTTGTCGATATAAAGCAAATTAGGGTAATCAACATTATAGTAAACTCCCCTAACCTCTTTAGTGGGGATAGATACCTTTTGCGAGCTTTCAATTTGATAAAGCCCGAAAGCTTCTACGATTTTTTCGTGAGTTTTATCTGTTGAACCGTCATTTACAACTATAATTTCAAAATTAGGGTAGTCCATTTTCATAAGTGATTTTATGTTTTGAACTACATTTTCTTCCTCATTATATGCAGGAATAAGAAGCGAAATCGGCAAAAGATTATCACTGTAAACATATCTTTCATAATCGTTTGACAAAAGTTCTTTTGAATCTTTGCGAACTTTGATAAAAGACATTATCATCTGCACTATGTAAATAACACTTAAAAGAACAGTAAAAGCCATGCAAAAGTAATTAAAAAACGATATTACAGTTCTTATATAACCCATTATATCCATCGGCATTTACTCCCTTATATCAATTTCTCTGTAAAGCGAATTTTTAACGGCATCGGCTGCATATCTGTCATAGCCTTTCATAATCTCATCAATATCCTTAATTTTAACAGACATATTGATGAGCGAAGAAGCGGCAACCTGCCTAACCCACCATTCTTTATCCTTTGTTGCGGTTTTTACAGTCTCGATGGCTTCATTTGTTTGGAAATACGATAAGCCTTTAATTGCAGAAATACGAACAACCCAATTCTTATCTTTAGCCGCAACAATTAAATCGTGTTCATAAATCGGATTTTTAAGCCCGGCAAGTGCCTTAACGCAAGCAATCTTCATATTATCGCTCGTGCTTCTTGAACCTGAAGCATAAATATCCGCAAATTCATCAAGTGCATAAGGAGCGACGGCTGTAATAACGGTTGCCTTCATTTCCTCATTGCAATTTTTAAGAATAAGAAGCACCAAATCCACCAAGTCACCCGTAAAGCTTGAAATAAGTTCATAAACAATTCTGGCTGAAAACTTCCTGTCATTTTCTATGCTCACAACATATTTAGCCACTCTTTGCTCATCGCCAAAAGCCGAAAGTGCCATTGCAGCATTATAGGCAAGTGAGCGGTTTTTATCCTCACACAGTTTGCCTATATCATTAATATAATCAACCGCATTAAAATCGGCAAGTCGCCTGCAAGCATAACATCTGTCAGGTATCTTACCGTTTTTCAATATATCGGCATATACCTGAATAGGTTTAATTGCATCGTCAATTTCTTTGAATACTTCACTGTGAAACGAATAGAACTCACCATCATTCTTGTTTTTCCATTCGCCCACAAAGTCGTATATCATATCAAGAATTTTATTATCGCCCTTTGCAATTTTTTTGAGTGAATCAATTTCATTTTTACGTGCACGAGTGGTGGGGCTATACATAATAGCGTCTACTATCTGCTTGCAGTTTTTTTCTGCCAATGTATATTTTTTTGTGCTTTTTTCCTGCTTCACCGCAAGAACATAAAGCCACAAATATTCAAGTGCAAGAATAAACAAGCAAACAGCTATGCCGATAATGGCTAAAAGCTCGTATGACAAAACCTCACCGCCTATCATTTGTCAGAATAAAATTTTTTAAGAGTTTGGAAACCGTCTTTTTCCCTGTATTCAAATGTAACTTCTTCCCAAGTTGACCATTTAAAAGTTTTATAACCCGGGTCCTTCTTTGTTTCAGGAAACATATAAAGAAGGTCTTTTGTAGATTTATCCGCAATCATAAGGGATATAAGAAAACCGTTAGTTTGTGTTGTTTTAACCTGATTTTCAAGTTTTCCTTCATTATTGATTACGACTTTTTGTGATGGGTCAGTCACATTTAACAGTGCCCAAGGAATACGGATATATGTTGTAGTACCTGTGGTATAAAACTGATTATCACCGCTTCTGAAACCGCCGTAATTAAGTTTTGAAACCAAGTTATATTTACCCGAATAACTTTCCTTTGAAGAAAGGTTACCTTTATTTTTATCATAAGAATTGATTACATAAAGACCGGCATTCTGCTTATCTTTAAACCTGATTACAAATTCCATACCTGAAAGCGAAGTAGGTGTGTAATCCTTTGAATAATAGTAATCACCGTCATTTCGCTGATATGTATCAATACCAACAAAGAACTCTTCCTTTGAATAATCAACATCTTCCAAAAGACGAAGATTTATATAAAGGTAACTTTCATTTGCAGAAACGGACATTCCCTGCATTCTGTCATCATCAAAATACTCCAGATTTGAAACCTTAGGTGTAGGTGATTCAATTGCAACTAAGCCCGTCGTTTGCGATGAATCGGTAACATTGTGCCACAAATAATTATTTGCAAGCGGCACTGTATAAGGATACATTTTGCTTGACACTGCCGACCAATCATCATTAAGATCATTAATTATTCCACCTATACAAGCTGCACTTTCTGCACTGTTCAGTGCTTCAATAAGCTTTTGTGATTGCTCGGATTCGGTGTTTGAACCGATATTTGTTGAAACGCTTATGCCGTTTACAATAAGCGGAGCATTTATTGCCGCTTTAACTTCCTTTAAATACTTTGCAAAAGCGTCACCGTAATCATTTTTACCGTAATGCTTTGCGTTTGAAGAAAATGCGGACTGTGAAAGAGAACCGCTTATACTCAAGAAATAATATGCTTTATCTTCATCGCTCAAAGTGAGATTTGATAAATCATATTTAACTTTACCCTGTGCGTATTTGTAATTTGCAATTAAGTTTGCGTCAATATTTATGCCAATAGGAATTTTATAACCGTAAGCATCATTATTTTTTACCTGAGCAATATCGCAAAGCTCGGCGCAAAATGAAGAAACAGCACTGCTTGATGCAAAATATTTGCCGCTGTATGAAAATGACGAATTTGATTTTTCAATTATTTCTGCGTTTTCAGCAGTAATATTAGGTTCAATAATCAAAGCCAAAAGATATGGCGAAACATCATTAAAGTATGATGTTGAATTCATATTTTCAGTTGCCGGCATATTGCCGTCACCGTGAACTGCCATAACTGTTTTTTCAATCTTTTCCTGCCATTTGGCAATACTGTCACTGCCAAGATATTCGCCCGCCGATAAACCGTCAGGTGCGGTTATTGACTGAATAAGATAAATTGTTTTGCTGCTGTTATCCTTATTATTTTGATATATCGCACGGTAGAATTCTGCCGGCATTATATCCTTTGCCCGAACGCAATTTGCCCCGATTGAAACAAGTTCATTTATAAGTGATTCATAATACGTATAATCCCTTGTATATTTCTTTTCACCCGGTTTAAATGCATTTAGGCTCAATGCTTTTAAATAAAGCTTTTGCCATTTTCCGTTTACCTTTACTTCAATATAATCATTATTAATTCTTGAAACGGCTGTTTTATTTTTAACATCCTTATTTTCATCTTTATGGCGTGAAGCATTTGATTTTTTAACTTCTTTTAACACGTTTGTCATTAAAGGATTATAAAAATTCCAATAAAAATAGCTGATATCACCTTGATTATCATAAGAAAGAAGTTTGAAAACTTTATCTGCGCCAAGAAATCTGTTTATATTTTTCTTACTTACATAATCGTTAAAATCACCTGCGAAATAATAAGCATTAGGTTTATTTTCCTGCTTTTTGCGTGTTATTGCAACAAATTGCGGCTTGCTCGAAATATCTTTAAGCTTTTCCATACCTGTTGCGTTAACATCAAATTTAAATGTGGCAAGAGTTTCTGTTGAACTGTTGGCTTCAATCAGCTCAAACCAATTGTAAAAGTTGCATTTTTTTGCGCCTTTAAATTCTTTTTTATATTCATCGTTTATTGAAATTTGAAGAAGGTTTTTTGAATTAAAATCAGTCTTTTGCTCAAGTACAATTATTTTGCCTTCATTTGAAACAAGAAGTATGCCCGGACCTGAAAACTGCCATTCCATACCCTCCTGCTGCTCATAAAGCGGAGGCGCCCAGTCCGGCACATCGGTAAAATCCTGAAGTTCAAATATATATCTGCCAACCCAGCCTGTTTGCGACATACCGAAAAGTGATTCAAGATGTGATTTAACATAAGCGCTCATATTTGAATTAAACAATTCCATTTCGCCTACAACAGTGGCATTGTTTTCATACGCATATGACACTACCGACATATCATCACTGCTAAATCCGCTTCCCGAAGCCTCATTTTTATTAAAATAACCATAGGTGTCGTTAGTTGCACCGTAGACATCGGAAATATACATTAAATCAGGCACATAATCAAGAGTTGTAAGTGATTTTTCCTTATCAACTGTACCGTCATCCTTAAGCTGCTGACCAAAATAGTCCTTTTTATAATCGTAATATTTACCGTCTTGAAAAACGATTTTCTTTTGTTCTAAAAGCCAGAAAAGGCCCTGATGCTTTCTGTAAGCCAAATCCTTATCAACATCGTTATCATCTGTTGCAACAAGAACTGTTTTATCAAGTACACAAATATTAAGCTTTGTTTTAGGCTTAACTTGCCAGCCGATAAAAGCAATTGTAATAATAACTAAAACTATAAGCGGTACAATCCAATACCATTTGGTTTTTCTTTTATCAAATTTCTTTTTGACTTTTTTATCTGTTATTTCATCAAGTTTATCGGTGTCAAAAGTGTTTTCATCTTTAGGTGCAACATAAGTATTGTCGTTTTTTAATTCTTCAAAATCAGTAGTGCTTTCTTCATTTTTATCACTTTCAACAATATCTTCGTTTTCAAATTCATCCGGCGAAATATTATCAAAAGAGTCTAATTTATCAAAATTTTCATCTGTCATTAGAATTCACCGCCCTGTCTTAATTCTCGAATAGTATCAAAACATTCAAGAAAAGCGTTAACTACCTTTTCATCAAATGAAGTGCCGCTGTTTTCTTTAAGATATTCTATTGCACGTTCGTCAGTCCACGCTGTTTTATATGAACGTGAAGATGTAAGGGCATCAAAAACATCTGCAACGGATACAATCCTTGCCGAAAGAGGAATATCCTCCCCTTTTTTGCCATAATATCCCGTGCCGTCATATTTTTCGTGGTGGTAATATGCGATTTCGCCTGCAAGCTGCATAAATTCAGTATCTATACAGGAAAGAATTTTATATCCGGATTCAGCGTGAACACGCATAATATTTTTTTCATCTTCGGTTAAATAGCCCTGCTTTTTTACAAGTTCTTCGGGAATAACAATTTTGCCTATATCATGCAGCATTGAAGCATAGCCTATTTGCCTGATTTCATTTTCTTCAAGTCCAAGCTGTGCGCAAAGGCAAAAAGTAATGTTTGATACATTTTCAAGGTGGTTTTTGCCAACGCCGTTTTTAGTTTCAACCGCATCGGCGAGCTGTGCAAATACGCCTGCTTCAAATTCCTCATTTGCAATTTCATCATCGGTAAGGTTAAGCACAACATCTAAATCGGCACTTATGGTTTCAACTATATTATTAATGTTAAGTGAAAGCAAGTCGTTTGCCCCTTCAAAATGAAGAATGGAATAAGGAGTACCGTTTTTATCAATAACTACATCAAAATAGGTATTTCCCCATAAAACATGGTGACTATGGGTGGAGTCTGCAAATCTTTCATCAATCATATTGTAGTTGCAGTTTTCATCAAGATTATCATTATAAATCTCATAAAAAGTACCGTCTTCCCCCAATATGCATACGCCTATTGCAAGTTCATTATCACCCGGTATTCTTTCATTTATAATAACTTTAAACTCCTGTGCGGCGGTAACAAGTTTTTCTTCATCATCAAAAGCCGCACTTACTTTTTTCATCATATCTGCAAGAGAATCAACCCAGCCAAGACTGTTTAAAAACTGTTCCTTTTGCTTTTCGTTTTCATTATATTTTTTTGAAGATTCATCATATTTCACAATAGTCATTACCACAGTGTATACAATCGAAACAAGAACTGTAAAAACAACATAATACTTTGTTTGCCCAAAGAACAGTTGAAGTTCCAAAATGAAATTTGTAAGAACAATATAAGTGGCTAAAAACCATACGGAGCCTGAACCTTTAAATCTTCTTCCGACTGCGTTTATAAATGAACCTTGCGCTAAAATAAGGGCTATAAAAAGGACAGCTGAAACAGCAACGGGAACAATGCGTAAAAGTGCCGGCACATTAGGAACTGCACATCCCGCTATAAGAAGTGCGCTCAATGCAATCATAAATTTTGATGATTTTGAAATCATACCGAAATTGGAAATTGCACTTACGCTTGCCCAAAACATAATAAGAAGCGAAACAGCGAGTGATATATTAAAATAAAGGGGCGCATTCAAATAATATGAATTTTGAAGAAATTGCCATAATATAACACCCGCACCGCTGAAAATATCAAAAAGTGCCACAAATAAGATTTTTGATATATGCTTATTTTTAACAGAAAATGCAAGTGAAACAAGCAGCATTGTTATGCCCATAAGCGCAATAAACGCACCTGCAAAAAACGACGGCGTTAATTTAAAAGATGTATCGGGCGTACTTGATGTTTGAACATTAAAGCTCATAGAAAAAGGTACAGCCATATAAACTTCAACTTTTTGTGAACGGGTTGTTTTATTAAGAGTTATACAGTTATAGCTGTTAGCAACATACTTATCTTTGCCGTAATGATTATTATAAACCTCCTGACCGTTTACAATAACTTTTATCGGTGAATGGTCTGTAATAATTTTAAGATATGTTTTTTCATTAACTTTCTCAAATGTATGCGTCAAATAGCAATATCCCGTATTTCCCTTTTTGGAAATAGGCACAACATAATTTGAATTTGCAAGCTTACTGATGTCTGCCACGGAATCGGCTGACGAAATATATGTATAGTCCCAAGACTGAATATTTCTAACATCATCTTTAAGTTCAAAAACATAATTGCCGGCATATTGGATTGCGAATGAGAGAAGTACCATTGCAATTGCAAGTGCAGAAAAAACAGCAAGATTCAAGCGGACACCTGAAAAATACTTTTTAAATTTAGTTTTAATCTTTGTCGCAGTTGGCTTCATATTTTACCTCACTATTTTAATTTCGAATACTTATTAAGCAAATTTTTAACCTGTTCGTTATTATCAACGGTAGCATCCGAATCAGTGCCGAGCAAGGTGTTAAATTCATTGATAAGCTCACCAAGCTCATTATATTTTGCTTCAATATCATTTAAAATCGCAATAAGCCGTGAATTCAAATATTTTGCATCGTTAAGTTCTTTAAGTAAATCGTTTTCGCTCATAACAGTCTCCTTATTTTGAAGAAAGCTTTTTTATATATTGCTTGCCGTCTTTTGCAATGCCGACGGTCATAACGGTTGTGCCTTTAATTTCAGTCTTAGCCTCATCGTTATAGAAGGTTGAAGTAACGTTATATTCACTGTTGCTCACCTTTTCGCTTTTAGTGTTGAAATAAATATCACTGCCGTAAAGAGGCTCCCACATTTCAAATTTTTTCTTATCCCTGTTATACAAATCAGACTTTGTTACGTCAACACTCACGCTGCCAAAATCCTTTTGAATTTGGGCTTGAATTTGCTTGTCAGTAGCCTCTCTTGTTTTAACACCTGAGCGTGGCATATCTGTAAGATTATCATAATATATTCTGCAAAATGCGAATTGAACGAGCGCATTTACCGAAATATCATCAGGTTTATTAAAAGAATTAACAGCCAAAAGAAAGCACAGTTCATAACTCCTGTTGGCAAAATACTCGCTGTCAACAACTTTATCATCATTATTTTCAGATGAAGCGGCAGAAGTATTTTCTTCCATATCAACTTTATATTCATCACTCTGGCTTTCGGTAGTTTGCTTAACATTCGGGTCAGCATTAGAGCAGGCTGTAAACATAGTTAAAAAAAGAGCAAGCACTAAGGCTAAAGATATAATTTTTTTCATTTTTTCTTTCTTTTCTTTCCGT
>ERZ824600.2855-NODE-2855-length-17437-cov-7.311702_pt1 | contig 17437 bp, 11 predicted proteins | sample MGYA00519933_ERZ824600 | MGnify/ENA primary metagenome ERZ824600 (study PRJEB31778, sample SAMEA3449178) | human gut metagenome | biome: human gut; feature: human-associated habitat; material: faeces | place: United Kingdom | collected 2010/2012 ... | reverse complement strand
CGCCGAGGAAGAGGGCATCATCTTCAAGACCCTGTGCAACCCCGTGGAGATCCACCCGGACGAGAACGGCTTCGTCAAGTCCATCACCTGCGTGGAGATGGAGCTGGGCGAGCCCGATGCTTCCGGCCGCCGCCGCCCCATCGAGAAGAAGGGCAGCGAGTTTGAGCTGGACGTGGACACCGTGATCATGAGCCTGGGCACCAGCCCCAACCCGCTGATCCGCTCCACCACCCCGGGTCTGGAGACCAACAAGCACGGCTGCATCGTCACCGACGGCGACGACGGCAAGACCAGCCGTGACGGCGTGTACGCCGGCGGCGATGCCGTGACCGGTGCTGCCACCGTCATCAAGGCCATGGGCGCCGGTAAGGCTGCCGCCAAGGCCATCCACGAGTACATCCAGAACAAGTAATTTCTGCCAAATGGCGCAAATCCCCTGTTTCCTTTGGGAAACAGGGGATTTTTCCTTTTTTAGGAAGACTAGACAGATTATCTATATTTCATTTACAATTCGTCCCACTTTATGGTATACTATTTCCATCTTACGAAAGCACCAGGGGCTGCCGCAGCCCTTGCTCTGTTTGCAGGAGGTGTGCCCCATGCACTCGTTATTGATCCTGGTCCTGATCCTGGACGCTCTCATCGCCATTTCCTCAGTGCTGAACCTTGTGAACATGATGCGCGTCAACCTGCTGGTGGAAGAAAAGCAGGCCCAGGCCCTTACGGTGCAGCTGGTGCGCGTGTGCAAGACAAGCGCTGGCAAGGGTGGGCTGCTGTCCTCCTGGTTTGGGGTGTACGCCTGCCCCGGGGAGATCGGCACTGGTGAGTTTACCTCCACCAACCCCTACGGCAGCCCAGAGGCCGTGCCCAAAGCCACCACGGTGGTGCCCATGAAGGCCTCCGGGGTGCTGGAGCACTGCGATATCGGAGCTCACCTGGGCCGTCGTCTGGTGCCGCTGTGGCTTACGGCAGGAGGCTTTTCTCTGCTGCTGGCAGCGTTTATCCGCCTGTAAGGCATTTTCTCAGGACTTTTCGGCGTAGTGCCGACGGCCTGCCTGCTGACCCACAGGCGGACCGCCAGCACAGCGCCGGGAAAATATAAGTATAAAGGAAGGCAATTATGGAACTACTGAAACTACTTGGCATTGTCATCGTCATCGCTGGCTTTGCACTGAAGCTGGACTCCATTCTGGTCATTCTGGTGGCAGCCGTTGTGACTGCACTGGTTGGCGGTCTGGGCCCGGTCACCCTGCTGGAAACGCTGGGCAGCACCTTTGTGGCAAACCGCAGCATGGCCATCTTCATCATCGTGATGCTGGTCACCGGCACGCTGGAGCGCAACGGCCTGCGTGAAGCAGCCGCTGCCCTGATCGGCAAGTTCAAGGGTGCCACCTCCGGCCTGGTCATCGGCATCTACGGCGTGATGCGCTCGATCTTTGCAGCCTTCAACGTGGGCTTTGGCGGCGTGGCCGGTTTCGTGCGCCCCGTCATCATGCCCATGGCCGAAGGTGCCATTGTGGCACAGGGCTATGAGCCCAATGAGGAGCATGTCGAGGAGCTGAAGGGTATGGCTTCCGGCATGGAGAACATCACCTGGTTCTTCGGTCAGGTCCTGTTCGTGGGCGGCTCCGGCGGCCTGCTGGTGCAGAGCACTTTGGCCGGCCTGGGCATCGAGGTGGAGCTGGCCCAGCTGGCTGCCATCGAGATCCCCGTGTGCATCATTGCCACTGTGGTCGCCATCGTATTCTATGTGATCAAGGATCGCAAGATGATCCAGAAGTACTATAAGTAAGGGAGGACAGAAGAATGAGCTTTTTTATGAGTGCTGATTACAGCCTGTCCACCAAGGTGATGGAGATCATCTACTTTATCATCGGCCTGCTGTGCATCTACTGCGGTGTGAAGAACCTGAAGGATAAGGAGAACCCGGAACCCATGGGCACCTTTATCTTCTGGGCCGTGCTGGGCGTCGTGCTTGCCCTGGGCCGCTGGCTGCCCTCTCTGGTGAGCGGCATCCTGGTGGTGGTGATGTGCATCCCCGCCATCCTCAAGAAGGTCAAGAAGGGCGCTGTCTCTGCTGCTACCAAGGCCGAGACCGAGGCTACCTATGAGAAGATCGGCATGAAGATCTTTGTCCCCACCCTGAGCATCGGCATGCTGGCCGTCATCTGCGCCATCACCGGCCTGGGCATCGGCCTGTCCGCCCTGAACGGCGTGGCTCTGGGCGTTCTCGTGGCCATCATCCTGCTGATGATCATGAACCGCGACAACAAGCCCTCCACCTTCCTGAACGATTCCGAGCGCATGCTGTCCACCGTGGGCCCCCTGTCCATGCTGCCCATGCTGCTGGCCTGCCTTGGCTCCGTCTTCACCGCTGCCGGTGTCGGCGATGTGATCTCTGACCTGGTCAGCCACATCATCCCCGAGGGCAATGTGAACGCCGGTATCGTGGTGTACGCCATCGGCATGATGCTGTTCACCATGATCATGGGCAACGCCTACGCCGCCATCACCGTGATGACCGTGGGCATCGGCTACCCGTTCGTGCTGGCCCACGGCGCAAACCCGGTGGTCATCGGCATGCTGGCTTTGACCTGCGGCTTCTGCGGCACCCTGTGCACCCCCATGGCTGCAAACTTCAACACCGTGCCCGTGGCACTGCTGGATATGAAGAAGCCCATGGGCGTCATCAAGAATCAGGTTCCTGTCGCCATCATCATGATGGTGGTCCAGATCGTGATGATGATCCTCCTGAAGTAATTTTTTTGTTAGATCGAGTGATTCAATGGAACAAGCAATACAGCACGGGGCCGATGTCATTATACGGGACTGGGTCCGGCTCCGTGCAGGCGAACGCATCCTGATCGTATCCAGCCAGAAGTATGCTGTCGAGGTGGCAGCCATGCAGCAAGCCGCACAGGCGGTGGGCAGCGTGGCAGATGTGTTGATGCTGGACGACCTGCACGAGCAGGTGGGCCAGTATTTCGATGACCGCGAGGACGCCTTTGACCCCTACAACGCCGTGATCGGTGCTGCCGAGTATTCCCTCATCACCACACGGGCCGTCAAGCGGGTCATTGCCCGCCGCAACCGGTTTTTGTCGCTGCCGCTGAGCACCAGCAACGGGCAGTCACTGCTGAGCTACGACTTCCTGAACATGAGCCTGCCCAAAAGCAGGATCATGGCCAGCATCATCATGGCCTGCTACCAGAACGCCAGCCACATCCATGTGACCACGGAACTTGGCACGAACCTGGATTTCAACATCGAGGGGCGTGTGCCCGGCTTCTTCAACGGCTGCTGCCACGACGGCAAGGGCCTTTCCTCTGCCAGCGTGGAAGTGTATGTGGCACCGGTGGAGAGCGACACCAACGGCACCCTGATCCTGGACGGCTCCATGGGCTATATCGGCATCGTGGACAGCCCCGTGCGGGTGGAGCTGCGCGGCGGCCGCATCGTGGAGATCGAGGACAATGCCAGCGGCAGGCGGCTCAAGCAATTTCTGGCCCGCTTCCACGACCCGGAGAACATGGTGGTGGCGGCGGAGTTCGGCATCGGGCTCAACACCCACTCCCGCTGTGCAGGCAACTGCTACATCGAGGACGAATCCACCTATGGCACCTTCCACATCGGGTTCGGGCGCAACATCGCACTGGGCGGTGTGCAGGATGCTTCCGGCCATTACGATCTGGTCACCCACGCTCCCTGCATCTATGTGGACAACCGCATGATCATGGATCACGGACAGCTCACCGTTCTGGAGCCGTCCATTTATATCTGAGAATCGAGGCTTTTTACTATGAAGATTCTGCTCACTGGTTTCGACCCCTTTGGCGGCGAGACCGTCAACCCCGCTTTTGAGGCGGTAAAGCTATTGCCCGACACCATCGCCGGTGCCGAGATCGTCAAGCAGGAAGTGCCCACCGAGTTCATCCGTGCCGGTGAGGTGCTGGAAGCTGCCATTCAGGCAAACCAGCCCGATGTGGTCATCTGCATCGGTCAGGCCGGCGGCCGCTCCGCCATCACCCCGGAAAAGGTGGCCATCAACCTGATGGACGGCCGCATCGCCGACAACGCCGGTTATCAGCCCATCGACGTGACCATCCAGGAGGACGGCGAGACCGCCTACTTCACTTCTCTGCCCGTGAAGGCCATGGTGCAGAACATCAAGGACGCAGGCATCCCCTCCGCCCTGTCCTACACTGCAGGCTCCTATGTGTGCAACTACCTGATGTACACCCTGCTGTACCTCATCGACAAGAAGTACCCCAACATCCGGGGCGGCTTCATCCATGTGCCTTACGCCATGGAGCAGGTGGTCAACAAGCCCCTGGGCACCCCCAGCATGGACCTGCACCAGATCGCCCGCGGCCTGGAGAAGGCCGTGGAGGCCGTTGTGAAGAACGACGCCGACCTGGCTGTGGACATGGGCACCACCCACTGAGCATCCCCCGCAGAGCCCTTCAAGGCACCCGCTGTGCATCCGCATGGCGGGTGCCTTTTTGTAATGTTTCTCATGCAGAGTGCAATCGCGTGGGGCAGGCCCGATGGCTTTTGCAAGCGGCATCGCCGCCGGGGTCGCTCCGCTGGGCCAGAGGGTGAGAGGGGTGTTTCGACTCCCCCCTCTCTCCCTCTGGACACCCCTCTCCCCGCAACGAGAAAGGGGCTGCTCGCCCCTTTCAGACCCCAAAGAAGTAGGCTCCACCCGAAAATACTGAAGATTCACGCCTGTTCGGCGTGAAGATCTTTTAACCGTATTTTCGGCTTCCACCGATTGGAACGCCCCTCAGTCGCTGCGCGCCAGCTCCCCGGTGAGGAGCGTTGCCGTAAAAGGCATTTGATTTGCTGCGCTTTGGCCGCAGGCCAACAGCAGCCGATGCCACTTCCCGGAACGCCCTCTCCCGTGAAAAAGCAAATCCGGCGGGGCCGCAGCCCTGCCGGATTTGCAAAATCTAAAATAATTTTTCTGCTATTTATGCCCAGAGCAAAGCGGAGGGCATTCCAAATCGTTTGCCTTCCAGAGAACAGGCCACTTTCCTTAACGCCCATCCGTGAAAAAACAATCCCGGAAAATCCGCAGATTTTCCGGGATTGCATATCTTTAAAAATAATTTTCCGCTGATATTGCCAGAGCAAAGCGGAGGCAATTCCAAATCGTCCTGCTTACTCCGTGATCCGCCCTGCCGCGCTGGTCTCCAAGACCGGGTAACCGGTGCGGGTGCAGCGCACGGCGCACCGGGCCCGGCCGCCGGTGGTGCAGGTGAACAGGGTCAGGTCCCAGGCGTCCTCGTCGCTGGCCGTGATCATCTTGTCGATATCGGTGGGCTGGATGGTCTCCACGTTGGACACCTCATAGCTCCAGCGCTGGCCGTCCATGTCGGTAAAGTACACCTCGCTGCCCAGGGCCAGCCACTTGATGGGGCTGAAGTGCTTGGCGTAGTTGTGGGCGCAGACCACCATGTTGTCAGCGTAGGTGGAGCCGGAGTAGCGGCCCGGGGCCACCTTGAGGCCGGCGTAGCTCCACTCGCTCATCACGGGCAGTTCCAGCCCGATGGACGGGATGGACAGGTAGCCGATGTAGCCCCAGCCGTCGATGTCGGTGACGGTCATCTCCTGCTCCGGGTCCAGCTCCGGCTGGACCACCGGCTCTTCGTCCTTCGTCTTGTCCTCAATGGTCTCGGTCAGGGTCTCTTCCAGCTTGCCCAGGGCGTCCTGCGAAGCCTTGTCGGCGCGGTTGGCGTCCCACTGGTTATAGCCCAGCAGGGCCAGTGCGCCCAGAATGAGCAGGATGCCCACGATCATGCAGGCGCGGCCGATCTTCTGCTTTGTGTTCATGCCAGCGTCTCCTTCCGGTCCAGCACCCAGCCGACGGCAAACAGCAGCACGCCGCTGCAGGCCATGAACGGGATGGGCCAGTTCAGCTGGCCGCTCTGGGGCAGTGCATTGCCGTCCGGGCGGCCCGGCGCCACCGGGTTGTCCGGGTTACCGGGGGCCACGGGGTTGTCCGGCGTACCGGGCGACACCGGGCGGTTGGGGTCGTTGGGATTGACCGGCATGTCCGGGTTGTCCGGCTCATCCGGGGTGCCGGGCTGGGTGGGCTTGTCCGGTTCCGAGGGCTTCTCCGGCTCGGACGGTTTGCCCGGTTCCGAAGGCTTGCTGGGAGTTTCCGGTTCGGGCGGGGTCACCTCCTGCGTGGGCGCGCCCACCTTGGGGGTGGCGTCCACGGTGTAGAGCCAGCCGCTTTCGTCCGCCATGGGCAGCGACACCAGGAAGGAATTGATGGCCTCGTAGCCCTTGGAGTTCTCGGTCTGCACCACGAGGTACAGGCCCAGCGGCAGCGCGTCAAAGGAGACGGTGCCCTGCTCGCTGATCTTATGGGTGGTGCCGGCGGCGCGGGCGGGCAGCTTGGCTTCCAGCCTGGAAGCCAGCGTGCTGTCCGTCAGGTCGCCCAGCGCGATGCCGCAGCCCGTAAAGTCGGCGGTGTACACAAAGTGCAGGTCGCCGTTGGTGCGGGCCACGTCCGCCACCTTGTACACGGTGAGTGCGCCGCCCCGCAGGGGGACGTCGTTCTGATGGTCGTACAGGGTCACGTCCATGCTGCCGGTGCGGCTCAGGTCGATGTTGGCGCTGGCCGCGGGGGCTGCCAGCGCGGGCAGTGCACAGCACACGGCCATGCACAGCGCCAGCAGAAGAGCGGCAAACCGGTTGTTTTTGTTTTGTTTCATGGCTGCTCACTCCTCCTCGTTCTGTTTCCGTTTGCGGACCAGCAGCAGGGCTGCTGCAGCGGCCAGTGCGCCGCCCAGCACCCCGAAGGGTGCCGTGCCCATGCCGCCGGTGGACGGCAGCTCGTAGCCGGTGTAGACGTAGTTCTGCACCGTGATATTGCCGGTCTGCACGCCGTTGTTGTCAATGTAAACGTTCCAGTTGCCGGTGGTCTCTTCCTCCACCAGGTAGTGGTACGCATTGCCGTTCTCGTCCGTCAGGGGCAGCTTGTCCCCAGACCAGGTAGCAGTCCAGTGGTTGGTCTCGTTCAGGGTAGCTTCGTCAAAAAACGTTCTGTCCTTGTCATTGTCGGTGTACCGCCAGACCTTGATGTGGATGCTGTTCACCGCCGGTTCCACCGGCTGGCGGGTGTCGGCATCCAGCCAGAGCTTGCTGACGGTCAGGTTGCTGTACACGTTGCTGTACTCAGCAGTGGTGGTGCCGGCGTCGCTGCCCACCTGCACATTGCTGTTCAGGTCCACCGTCTCGTCATTCACGGTCAAGATGGTGGTGCCTTCAGCCACGCCTGTGGCATTTGCAAAGGCCTGCTGCTCATTCTCCGCGCTGGCGTTCTTGCGGAACAGCAGGTAGTGCGGGGTGGCATCCAGCTGATAGTCCGTGGGTGCTTTGGTCTCCACGAGCTTATACAGCACGTCCGGTTTCAGGCAGCTTGCAGTCTCACTATCCAGCACAGCCAGACTGGCCTGACCGTTTTCGTCCGTGGTCAGGGTGCCCGTGCCGTTGCCGGTCCACTTCGTCCACCCTTCAATCGCTTTGTCGTACTGGTAAATGGTGAACTCCGCGCCCTCCAGCGACACGCCGGAGTAGCTGTCCTTCTTGCGCAGCACGAACTGTGCGGTGGTGGCCGTTGCATCCGCCTTGACCTGGTAGGTGATGCCGCTGTCGCTGGATTTGCTCTGGTTGCTCAGGGTGACGGTGTTGCTCACATCGTAGTTGGCGGCAGCACTGCCATCCTTCACATTGCAGTCATACACAAGGATCATGGCCGCCATATTGGGGATCTCCATATGAAGCCAGCCGTTCTTGTCCGCTTCCAGGATGCGGTACATGTTGCGCGGCACCTCTTTGCCGGTGGTCACGCCGACTGTTTCGTCGTAATCGTAAAAATACAACTTGACCGAGTTGACATCGCCGGTGGCGATGGCACCATTGGTGGTGCTGATGTTATCCCACAGCTCGATCTTCTCCGCTCTGGTCTGCCCGGCCGACAGATCCTCGCCGGCCGGGTTGATGACCACCTGATAGTGCAGCTTCCGGTCGTTGCCGGGGTCCTGCCAGCCGGTCTTTTTCACCTGTTCCACATCGCGGGTGATGGTGGTGGTGGTGGTCTCGGTCAGCTTGCCCCAGGTGGCGGTGTTGGTGTAGGTCAGCTTGCCCACCGAGGGGTTCTTCCAGCTGGGATCGTCGCTCACGCTCACTTTGTACTGGATGCGGATGCGGTGTTCCTCCTGCCCCGACTGGTTGTAGTTGCTGATTTTAATGGTGAGCCGCCGGGTAGTTTCGTCATACTCTGCCGTCGCCCAGTCTACTTTTTTATCCTTGATCTTTACAAAGTCGCCCTCATCCAGCGCGATCTTGACATTATCCACCTTGAAGCCGACGTTTTCCGGCAGGGTGTCGGTAACCGTGATTTTGTCCCTATCGTCGGCGGAGGTCTGCAGCACCAGCTGGTAGTGGAGGTTGTTGCCGCTGAGGTCGCTCAGCTCGAAGCTGTTGCTGCCGGTCAGATAACCGGTCTCGTCGCCGCTGCTCTTTGCGGCCACACCCTTTTCAAACTTCTTGTAGCTGCGGTAGGTGTCCTCTGCCGAATCATTGCCGCTCACGCCTTGGATATGGATGGTGTTCTTATAGGTCCACACCTCACCGGTGGGCACGTCGTCGCGCTCCTCATGGGTGGGGATGCCGGTCACCGAGATGCTGCGCACGGGGTTCTGGCCGTTCCCGGCTTTCACATGGATGCTGAAGCTGCGCACACGGGGGAGCGAGTCACCTGCGTTTACCTGTTTTGTGCCGTCTCTGTCGGCGTAGTAGGTCATCTCGATGATGTTGCCCGCCGCGACAGCCTCCGCATAGGTCAGCCTCGTGTTGTCGTGCATGGTCAGGGTCAGATTGGCCTTGATGGCGTCATCCAGCTCTTTTGCAATGGCATAGTGGGTGTCCTCTTTTGTCTCGCCTTGGTCGTTCTCAGCGTCGGCCAGCACATCCCACAGGGTAAACTCCGCTTCACCGGCCTTGTTGGTGGCCGAGAGGTTCCAGGTGGGCGTCTCGCCCCTGGTGGCAATGGATTTGCTCAGGCTCCAATCGCCCTTCCCGATGTTCACAGTATCCGAGGCCTCAAAGGTATGGTTGCTCTTGGTCTCGATCTGTGCTGTATTGGTCACCGAGCCGCCGCCGATGGGGGTGGTGGTCTCAAAGGTGATCTTCAGCTCTGTTCCATCATAACCCGCCGGGATGGTATAGCCGTTTTTCTGGAATTCCTCTGCCGATATCGTATCGTTGCCTACCTTTACATCCCCTACGATTTTCACACCGTCTGGCAAGTCATCTGTGATCTTGCAGCCCTGCAGGAGATAGGACCCCAGGAAAGAATGGGGTACCTTTACAGTGATCGTCCACTGGATGCGGCCTGTTTTGGGGTCGTACTCGCCTTTCTTCTCAATGCGAGAGGTTTTACATGCGTACCATGCGTCAGCCGCATCTTTTACATTGCGCCCTGCCTCGGCTTTCGCCGTGTTGTTGATGATAGCGACGCCGTTGGGCATCTTGTCAAAGTCCGCATAGTCCCGCTGAACGTCGTAGTTCCAGATGTACTTCTCTCCGGCCTCCAATGCAGGCAGCGGAGCAAGGACCACCTGGGGGTTGCCGTTGCCGTCGGTTTTCAGTTCATGCGCAGGGACGTCAATCTCCGTTTTTGTGCCCGAAGCATCCACCTTGTAAAGTTTAAAGGAGTCTACCAGATATTTGCCGCCCTTCAGGTAGTCGCTACGGTTTTCGCCATTCCTATTCGTGTTCAGGGTATCCGTAAGGATCACCGGGTCTTTGGTGCCGTTGGTGGTCTCCACCGTCACCTTGTAATTATTTACAAAGGTGCCGTCCTTACGGTCCGTAATCAGCGGAGACCCACTCCCTTTGCTGATCTTTATATCTGCCGTTTTCTTCTTGATGGTCAGGATGCAGTCGTCCTTGAATTTGATCTCCTTCTCGTCCTCAAAGTTGTCGGCGCTCGCCGTAACGGCGGCCTTGAAGGTACCGGTGAATGGCAGGCCGCCCTTCTCGTCGGTGCCGATGAACTTTTCGTCCGTAAAGGTCAGGGTCACTTTGCCGTCGGTGTCAACGGTGAAGCTGCCCACGACCTTTGCATTGCCGGCCTTGTCCTTGTCGGACTCATCCACGATGTTGCCCGTCACCACATCCGGCATGGGCAGGCCTTTGGGCAGCTGGTAGGTCAGGGTATTGTTGGTGGGCGTCAGCACACCGGCATTCACGGTATACTTCAGGTTCACGCGGACGTGGGTGCCGCTGTCCACGGTCACGCTGCCCGCGCCGATAGACGTCCATGTTTTCCCGTCGGTCGTCTTTTCATAATTGACATCCGTGATCCAGGTCTTCAGATCATGGTCGTCCCCGGCAGCCAGCAGGGCGATGCCGCAGGGGTCGGCGTCACCCACCCAGTCCACGGTGGCACCAAAGCCATCCTCATCTTCCAGCAGCGCATAGCTGCCGTCCAGCTCCTCCTGGGAGCCTGCCGGGTCCTCCGGGGCCGCAGCGGTGGTCTCGGCGGCATAGGCGCCGGTCACCGAGATGACACTGGTCACGTCGGACATGGCAGCGGGCACCTCGGCCACCTTGCCGTCCACGTTGCCGGAGATCACGGTCAGGGTCCCGGCGTCGGGGTCCACGGCGGACACGACGCCCACCGTCTCGGTGGTCACGGTGCGGGTGTCCACCTGCGGCTCGGAAGCCGTGAGCTGGGCGGCGGTGTCGGGGTCCTCGTCCAGGTCCAGCAGGGCGATGCCATAGGAGCTCTCGTCCACGGCCACCTGCTCGGTGGTGAGGGTGTTGTAGATGACGATATCGCCGGGCCTTGCGGTGGAGCCGTCGGCGTCGGTGAGCCACTGGGAGCCGCGCAGGTCACTGTGCAGGGCCATCACGCCCGCACGCTGGGGCACCACCGTCTGGGGCACACCCGCAAAGTGCAGGCAGTAGGACAGGAACATCACGTCCCAGGCGCCGTAGGGGTTGCCGTACCAGGCACCATAGCGGGAGTAGCCGCGCAGCACCTGCTGGTCCTCCACATCCAGCTTGAAGTTCTTGTCGCTCTGCTGGTAGTCCAGCTGGGACTTTGCCACGGTGAGCAGGTCCTCGGCCCAGTTGCCGTTCAGGGCCACGTTGGCCGCGGCCTGCCATTCCTCGGCAGTCTCCACGTCGGCCTGGGTATCGGCCAGGCACTCCACGGTGTGGTGGTGCTCCGGGATGGTGCACACCAGCTCCTCGGTGTAGCAGGCGTCGGTGTGGTGATGCAGCACCGGCTCGTCCGGGGTGGTCTCGGCCGGCTCAGTGGGCAGGTCCACCACGGGGCGGCTGGCAGGCATTTCCTGATAGGCGGGGTTGGGCTCCTCCACCAGTTCGCCTTCGTCCAGGCCGCACACCAGCTCATACTCGGTGGTGTAGCAGCTGTCGTCGTGGATATGCTCGAACTCGCCGCAGATGAGCGCACCGTACTCGTCAAAGCAGTCGTCGGTGTGCTCGTGCTCTTCCTGATAGCAGGTCAGCACCCGGTGCTCCTCGTAGCAGGCATCGGTGTGCTCATGGGGCACCCAGATGGTCTCCGGCTCGGTCTGCACCGGCTCTTCCGGCTCTTCCGCGCTGTAGGCGGACACCGGATCGGCGCTGCTGTCCGAAGAGGTGACGGGCGTTTCCGGCTCGCCCTCCTCGTAACCGCAGGTGAGCACTTTTTCGTAGCAGGCCGCCGTGTGCTGGTGCTCCTCGTAGCCGCAGTGGTAGTCGGCAGTCATGGAGATGCCCACCCCATGGAGCTGCCAGTTGACGAACAGGGTGGTGAGCAGGGCCAGCACCAGCATCATGGCCACATAGCGCCGGGCCTGTACATGCTGCCTGCGGAACCGCTCGATCAACCCGTTGATGATATCCTTCATAGTAAACACGTCCTCTTGGTTCGCTCTGTGCCCTGACAGCCGCACACCGCTGCAGGCCCACAGAAGGGTCCGTTTATCATTTGTGCAACAAAAGCGTCACAAAATTTGTTCGATACACTGTCATTATACCATTTTAAGGCGTTCATTTCAACTCAGGGGGGCGTGCCTTTCCGGCAAAAGAATGCACACGATGCGTACCATGCAAGGGGTCAGGGGCAGCCACAGCACCGTGCAGCCCAGATTGAACAGGGTGTGGGCGTTGGCGATCTGCCGGGCCAGCACGGCGCTCTCCGGCCCGTGGGGCGAGACCAGCCGCACCAGCGCGGTGAACTGGGGCAGCAGCAGCCAGCACACCGCCGCCCCGGACAGGTTGAACAGGGCGTGGGCCGCCGCCAGACGCTTGGCGTCCCGGCTCTGCCCCACCGATGCCAGCACCGCCGTGACGGTGGTGCCGATGTTGTCCCCCAACAGCACCGGGATGGCTCCCGCAAGGCCCAGCAGGCACCCGCCGTCCGGCCCGGGGCGGGCGGCTACCTGCTGCAGCACCGCAATGGTGGCGGAGCTGCTCTGCACGGCAAGGGTCATGCCCAGCCCTGCCAGCAGGCCCAGGCCGGGGCGGTGCCGCACCTGGGCCATCCACTGCCGGAACACCGGCCCCGCTGCCAACGGCTCCATGGCCTCGGCCATGACCGCGATGCCCTCAAACAGCAGGCCGAACGCAAACAGCGCCTGCCCGGCTGCGTGCAGACGCCCGCGCCCCGCGAACCAGAGCAGCAGCCCCGCCACCAGCAGCAGATACCGGGCATCCTCCAGCCGGAAGGCCAGCAATTGCGCGGTGACCGTGGTGCCGATGTTGGCTCCGAACACCACCGGCACGGCCCGCTGCAGGGTCAGCAGCCCGGCCCCCACAAGGCCCAGCACCAGCACCGTGACCGCCGAGCTGCTCTGCACCACCGCCGTGACCGCCGCCCCCGTGAGCACCCCGGCCAGCGGGTGGACCGTGAGCCGGGCAAGGGCCTGCCGCAGGGTGTCCCCCGCCGCCTGCTGCAAAGCGTCCGTGAGGGTGTCCATACTGTATAAGAAAAGTGCCGCCCCGCCGAACAATTGCAGGATCATCCACAAACGCTGTTCCATGCCCGATGCCCCCTTTGCTTTATGTGTATGCGGGACACAAACGTTTGTGAACTTTTGTGAAACAATCCCTGCAGGGGGTTGCAATCCGGCCTGCAAAAGCCTATTATTATCAAGCGTTAACAGTTAACAGCTGTTAAGCAATTTTTGAGAGGAGGGATCGCGTGTCTGAGGAATCCACGTTGAGTTTCCGTGGGCTTTGCCGCTACATCCACCGGCTGAGCAAAGCATCCAAGGCCGGCATGAAGGCCGCTCTGGCCGACTGCCCCAAGTGCCACTTTCCCATGCTGGAAGGGCTGCTGGGCTGCATTCGGCTCCATGGACAGGACGGTGCCGTTTATATCTCCGACCTTGTTCAGGAGCTTCATCAACCGCTTCCTGCCATTTCCCGCACGGTGCGGCAGATGGAGCAGGACGGCCTTGTGGAACGCTTTGCCGACCCTGCCGACCGCCGCAAGACGCTGGTGCGTTTCACGCCCAAGGGATACGAGGCCTGCCGACAGTGCGAGGCTGCTCTTGGGGACTACTTTTCCAGTGTCATGGCCCGGCTGGAGCCGGAACAGCTGGCCCAGATGGAAGCGTTGCGCGGCGCGCTGATGGAAGCCATTCTTGCGGAAAATGCTGCGCGTACCACCAAACCGAAGGGAGAACCAAACCATGACAAAGATCTTTAAGCAGTTGGCCCGTCACTGGGCCGTCTGCCTCGTGGTGTTCGCACTGCTGTTCGTGCAGGCGTACTGCGATCTGTCGCTGCCGGACTACACCAGCAAGATCGTGGACACCGGCATCCAGCAGGGCGGCATCGAAAGCCCCCTGCCCGACACAGTGCGGCAGAGCACGCTGGATGCCCTCTCGCTGCTGATGCGCGAGGAGGACGCCGCTGCCTTCCAGAACGCCTACACCGCCGACGGCGATGTGCTGCGCCTGCGCACCGACCTGACCGCCGACGAGCGCACTGCGCTGGAAGATGCTGTGACCACGCCGGATATCGTGCTGTATCTGGCGGCCGCCCAGGCAGCCAACACCCCCGCCGGGCAGACCGGCATGGGCATGACCGGCCTTGCGGACCTGCAGGCCTCCGGTGCCGACCGCAATCCCGACACGGAAACCGAGACTGTGGCCCCCACGGCGGAGGACCTGGACACCGTGTGCGGCCAGTTTGCCGCCATGAGCCAGATGCCCGGTTTCCGCCGCGACGCCGTGCAGCAGCAGCTGACCGGTGCCATCGGCCAGCTGGACGACACCATGGTGGAGAACCTGAAGAGCCAGGCTCTGCTGCTGGTGAGGCTGGAATACGAGGCCCAGGGCATTGCCCACGATGTGCAGATGCACTATTTATATAAGGTAGGCGGCCAGATGCTGGCCCTGACCCTGCTGATGGTGGCCGTGTCCATCGCGGTGGGCTTCCTGGCCTCCCGGGTGTCCGCCGCCATCGGCCGCGACCTGCGCCGCGAGACCTTCTCCAGCGTCATCCACTTCTCCCATGCGGAGATCGAGAACTTCTCCACCGCGTCCCTCATCACCCGCACCACCAACGACATCCAGCAGGTGCAGTTCGTCTGCGTCATGCTGCTGCGCATGGTGGCCTATGCGCCCATTCTGGGCATCGGCGGTGTGCTCCATGTGGTGGGCAGCCGCTCGGGCCTTTCCTGGATCGTGGTGCTGGACGTGGCTTTGCTGCTGCTGCTCATCCTCTTCCTGATGAACATGGCCATGCCCAAGTTCAAGATCATGCAGACGCTGGTGGACCGGCTGAACCTCGTCAGCCGCGAGATTCTGACCGGCGTGATGCCGGTGCGTGCGTTCAGCCGCGAATCCTTTGAGGAAAAGCGTTTTGATGCTGCCAGCCGGGAGCTGATGGGCACCCAGCTGTTCACCAACCGCGCCATGGTGGCCATGATGCCCTTTATGACCCTGATCATGAACGGCACCAGCCTGCTCATCGTCTGGTTCGGCGGCAAGGCCATGGACAACGGCACCATGCAGGTGGGCGAGATGATCGCCTTCATCACCTACACCATGCAGATCGTCATGTCCTTCCTGATGCTGGCCATGGTGGCCGTCATGCTGCCCCGTGCCGGTGTGGCCGCAGACCGCATCGACGAGGTCATCCGCACCAAGGCCACCATCCACGACCCGGACGAAGCCGACGCCAAGGCCGCAAAGGAGCACAAGAACTGGCAGGGCGTGGTGGAGTTTCACGACGTGAGCTTCCACTTCCCCGGTGCCGACAGCGACGCACTGGAGCACATCAGCTTTACCGCAAAGCCCGGCGAGACCACTGCCATCATCGGCTCCACCGGCTGCGGCAAGAGCACCCTGCTCAACCTGATCCCCCGCTTCTACGACGTGACCGGCGGCAGCGTGACCGTGGACGGCATCGACGTGCGCCAGATGCCCCAGGCACAGCTGCACGACCTGCTGGGCTATGTGCCCCAGAAGGGCGTGCTGTTCAGCGGCACCATCGACAGCAACCTGAAGTTCGGCGGGGACCACATCACCGACGCCGCCGTGAAAAAGGCCGCTGCCATCGCACAGGCCACCGAGTTCATCGACGCAAAGCCGGAGGGCTACGCAAGCCCCATCGCCCAGGGCGGTTCCAACGTGTCCGGCGGCCAGAAACAGCGCCTGTCCATCGCCCGTGCCATTGCCAAGGACCCCAAAATTTATCTGTTCGACGACAGTTTCTCGGCCCTGGACTACAAGACCGACGTGGCCCTGCGCCGCGCCCTGAAGGCCCAGACCGACAACGCCACCGTCCTCATCGTGGCACAGCGCATCTCCACCGTGCTGCACGCAAACCAGATCCTGGTGCTGGACGAGGGCCGTCTGGTGGGCAAGGGCACCCATGCCCAGCTCATGGCCAGCTGCCCGGAGTATCAGGAGATCGCCCGCAGCCAGCTGAGCCAGAAGGAACTGGACCTTGAACCACTGAATACGGAAAAGGAGGGTGTGTGATATGCCAAGACCCGGACGCATGACCACCGAGCGCGCCAAGGACTTCAAGAGCACGCTGCGGCAGCTGATCGGCACCATGGGGCACTACAAGCTGCCCCTGATCACGGCCATTGTCTTTGCCATTCTGTCCACCATCTTCAACATTGCCGGCCCCAAGGTGCTGGCCAAAGCCACCACGGCCCTTGCCACCGGCTGGATCGCCAAGCTGCGCGGCACCGGCGGCATCGACTTTGTGTATATCGGTCGGGTGCTGCTGTTTTTGCTGGGCATGTACCTGCTGAGCAGCGCCTTCAGCTTTATCCAGGGCTGGCTGATGACCGGCCTTTCCCAGAAAGTCTGCTACGACTTCCGCCGCCAGATCAGCCAGAAAATCAACCGCCTGCCCCTGGCCTACTTTGAAAAGCGCACCGTGGGCGAGGTGCTGTCCCGCATCACCAACGATGTGGACACCCTGGGCCAGAGCCTGAACCAGAGCATCACCCAGCTCATCACCAGCGTGACCACCATGATCGGCGTGCTGATCATGATGCTGTCCATCAGCCCCCGCATGACCCTCATCGCCCTGCTGATTTTGCCGGTGTCGCTGGCACTGGTGCTGCTGGTGGTCAAGTTCAGCCAGAAGTACTTCAAGGCCCAGCAGGCCACCCTGGGCGTGGTGAACGGCCAGGTGGAAGAGATCTACTCCGGCCACAACGTGGTCAAGGCCTTCAACCGCGAGGCCGTGGTGCTGAACGACTTCAACGCCGCCAACGACAAGCTGTACGAATCCGCCTGGAAGAGCCAGTTCCTCTCGGGCCTGATGATGCCCATCATGAACTTTGTGGGCAACCTGGGCTATGTGGCGGTGGCCATCGTGGGCAGCATCTTTGCCGCCAACGGCACCATCACCATCGGCGACATCCAGGCCTTCATCCAGTACGTCAAGAACTTCACCCAGCCCATCCAACAGCTGTCGCAGGTGTCCAACATGCTGCAGAGCATGGCCGCTGCCGCCGAGCGGGTGTTCGAGTTCCTGAACGAGCCGGAAGAGGACCAGACCGCCGACCCGGCCCGCCGGGCAGACCCCGCCTGCATCGACGGTCAGGTGACCTTCGACCATGTGCGCTTTGGCTACACCCCGGACAAGACCATCATCCACGACTTCAGCTGTACGGTGAAGCCCGGCCAGAAGGTGGCCATCGTCGGCCCCACCGGCGCGGGCAAGACCACCATGGTCAAGCTGCTCATGCGCTTCTATGATGTGGATTCCGGTTCCATCACCCTGAATGGCCACGATGTGCGTGACTTTGACCGCAGCGCTCTGCGCGAGGGCTTCGGCATGGTGCTGCAGGACACATGGCTGTTCAAGGGCACCATCATGGAGAACATCCGCTATGGCCGTCTGGATGCCACGGACGAGGAGGTCATTG
>ERZ824600.2850-NODE-2850-length-17468-cov-30.776776_pt1 | contig 17468 bp, 23 predicted proteins | sample MGYA00519933_ERZ824600 | MGnify/ENA primary metagenome ERZ824600 (study PRJEB31778, sample SAMEA3449178) | human gut metagenome | biome: human gut; feature: human-associated habitat; material: faeces | place: United Kingdom | collected 2010/2012 ... | reverse complement strand
ACTTGAATTTACTTATATTTTATTTTATAATATATATCGGAGCGAAGCCTTATTTCATAAGGAAAACGGTATAAAATGAGTAATAATTTAATTTAGGGCTTATTTTTCATACCCGATAGGTCGTGGGTTCGACCCCCTCTCTCGCTACCATATGAATTTAAATAGGTAGAAATATCTATTTTTTTTTGTATAAAAATGTCACAAAATTCATATGATGTAGTAGAATTTTACAAGGTTGTAAATTTATGATATAATGAAAAAGCACCAAAGGGTGCTATAGTTATTTACTAAAATATGGGGTGAACTTGATGGCAGTTTCTGTCGTAGACAAAAAGTATTTACAAATAGTAAATGATATATTAGAGAGTGAAGATTTTCAAAAACTAGAAGAGATAGAACATCATGGTATTACTAGATATGAACATTCTCTTAAAGTTAGCTATTATGCATATAAGATATCAAAATTTTTAAGATTAGATTATAAATCAACTGCTAGAGGTGGTTTATTACATGATTTCTTTTTATCACCTAACGATAAAACGCCTATGGAAAGTATTCGTTTAACATTTACACATCCAAAAATGGCACGTGATAATGCTCATTATTTATTTATGACAAACATTAAAGAAGATGATATAATTATCTCTCATATGTTTCCATTTTATAAAAGTTTTCCTAAATATGCAGAAAGTTGGATTGTTAATTTGACCGATAAAGTAATTGGTACTAATGAATTTATGCACAAATTTAATTTTAAAATGTCATATGCAACTAATTTGGCTCTACTATTTATCATTAATCATATTAAATAAACTTTGGTTTATTTTTTATTTTGCACAATTGCTTTTTTTGATAAAAATTTTTAATTTCATTAATATTTATCATGGACCATAAAAAATGTATATTGTTTGGCTGAAAATATGATAAAATATCTTTAGATGTCCTCGTAGCTCAGTAGGATAGAGCACGACCCTCCTAAGGTCGGTGTCGGAGGTTCGATTCCTCTCGGGGACGCCAGTTATGATTTGCATATCAATGATATGTTTTTTTATTGCATTGTTTAAATGTTAAAATTATGTTATAATTAGCTAAGTATAGGTGATGACATGGAAATAACAGAAATATTAAATAAATATTTGAATTTACAAAAAAGAGTTTTAGATTTATGGAGGACACTTTGACGTTCCGAGTTTAAAGGTAAAAATTGCTAATTTAGAATCTAAAATGAATGAATCTGATTTTTGGTCAGATAAAAATAAGAGTGAAGCGATTATTAACGAATGCAATAATTATAAAAAGATAGTTGATAGTATTACTTCATTACAAAGCAAAATTGAGAATAATTTGGAAATGCTTAATTTACTTAAAACGGAAAATAATGATGATCTTTTAGAATTAGTGAACGCTGAACTTGATCCTATTTTAAAAGAAGTAGAAGAGCTTGACATAAAACTTCTTTTAAATGGTCCTTATGATAAAATGGATGCTATTTTGGAGATTCATGCTGGAGCTGGTGGAACAGAAGCTTGTGATTGGGCTAATATGCTTCTTAGAATGTATACACGTTATTTGGAAAGTAAAGGCTTTAAATATGAAATTGTTGATAAGCAAGTACTTGATGAAGCCGGCTTTAAAAGTGTTACAGTTTTAGTTCATGGTTTATATGCTTTTGGTTATTTAAAAAGTGAAAAAGGTGTTCATCGTTTAATAAGAATTTCGCCATTTGATTCTAACTCAAGGAGACATACATCGTTTGCTTCAGTTGATATCGAACCGATATTTGAAAATGATAATATTGATATTCAAATACCTGAAAGTGATATTCGAATCGATATTTATAGATCAAGTGGTTGTGGTGGTCAAGGTGTCAATACAACGGATTCTGCGATAAGAATAACGCATTTAAAAACAGGAATTGTTGTTACTTGTCAGAATGAGAGAAGTCAAATTCAGAATAAAGAAACAGCTTTAAAAGTGTTAAAAAGTAAATTATACAAATTAGAATTAGAAAAACGTGAACAAGAGTTAAAGGGAATTCAAGGAGAATTATCAGCAATAAACTTTGGTTCACAGATAAGAACGTATACTATGCATCCTTATTCATTGGTTAAAGATCATCGAACTAATGTAGAAACTACTAATGTTTCTAAGGTTATGGATGGAGATTTGGACTTGTTTATTGATGCATATTTAAAACAAAAGAAGTAGGTGAATGAATGGAATTAATAACTATTAATAATGTTACTAAACGTTTTAAAAATGGTACCGTAGCATTAAATGATATTTCTTTAGAAATAGGTAAGGGTGAATTTGTTTTTGTTATCGGGCCTACAGGGTGTGGAAAATCAACTTTAATTAAAGTAATTTATCGTGAAGAAAAGCCAACAAGTGGAGAAGTTTTTGTTGGTGGTGTTAATGTTGCTAAATTAAGAAATCGTAAGGTTTATAAAATTAGAAGAAAAATGGGAGTAGTTTTTCAGGATTTTAAATTATTAGAAAAACTAACTGTTTATGAAAATGTTGCTTTTGCTTTAGAAATTTTTGGTTTGAAATCTGATGAAATTCATAAAAAAGTTTTAAAAGCTTTGGATTTAGTAAACTTAAAAGGTAAAGCTAAAAATTATCCTGATGAATTATCAGGTGGTGAAAAGCAGAGAGTTGCTATTGCTCGTGCTATAGTAAATGGACCTAAATTATTAATATGTGATGAACCTACTGGTAACTTAGATGAAGAAACTAGTATGGAAATAATGGAAGTTTTAAAAAATGTCAATGAAATAGGTACAACAATAATTATGGTTACTCATGATACTCATATTGTTGAAAAAATGAAGAAGAGGGTTATTGAATTGGAAAGTGGTCAAATAAAGAAAGATTACGCGAAAGGAAAATATAAACGTGAAAATATTTAGAATGCTTGGACGCAACATTCGTGATGCTTTTCACAGTGTTGTTAGAAATTTTTCTCTTTCTTTAGCTTCAATAACTTGTATATTAATAACTCTTTTAATTGTTTCTATTTCTATTATTTTATCGGCTGTTGTTAATAATTTTACTAATAATGTCAAAAAAGATTTAACTATAGTAGTATTTTTAGATCGTGACATTACTGAAGAAAGAACAGCAGAAATTAAAAATGAATTAAAGGCAATATCTAATATTGATACAATCGAATTTAGAAGTAAAACCGAGATAGCAAAGTCAATGATGGAGCAATATGAAACTTATAAAGATATTCTGAAAGATTATGATGAAAAAGATTTACCACTTCAAGATACATATTTAATAAAAGTCAAAGAAGTTGAAAAAATAGGTGATACAGCTAAGAAAATTGATACAATCCTTAATGTTGAATCAGTTCAATATGGGGCAGGTATGGTAGAACAATTAGTAGATATTTTCCAAACTGTAAAATATGTAAGTATTGGTGTTGTTTTAGCTCTTATTATTGTAACTATTTTCTTAATATCAAATACTATCAAAATAACAATTTTTTCACGTCGAAAAGAAATTGAAATTATGCGTTTAGTTGGTGCTTCTAATTTAAATATTAAAATTCCATTTCTTTTTGAAGGCTTATTTTTAGGATTGTTTGGATCTATAATTCCTATTTTAGCAACTATTTATGGTTATACAGCTCTTTACAATCAACTTGGTGGTTATATAAGCGTAAAAACAATCCAATTAATTAAACCTACACCATTTGTTTATTATGTTTCTATTTCTTTATTAATTATTTCAGCAATAGTTGGGGCATTAGGTAGTGCTAAAGCTGTAAAGAAACATTTAAAAATATAAAGTGTCATTATTTGACACTTTTTTTGTTGACATTTTGCTAATTATCATTAAATATTGTTTGGAGTAAGTTATTATTAAACTAAGGATGGTAGTATAGGAGTGAAAAAAGCAAAATCTGGTATGATTGGTATTTTAAAGTTAGTATTATTTACTGGTCTTACTAGTGTAATTGTAATAGTGGGAATTAATGTTATTACAAATTGGAAAAATAAGCAAAATTCAGTAACTAATAATGAACAGAAAAATTTAACTATTAAAGACGGACAATTAGCAATAAAAATAAATTCTGTATTGAATTTTGACAAACCAACAGGAACAGCTTTAGCTAATATTGAAAATAATAAAAATAACTTATATGACATTATTGTTAAGATTTATGATGAAAATGAGAATTTAATTTATGAATCTCCAAAATTAAAACCAGGAGAGAATATTGATAAACTTAAACTAGATAAAACTATAAGTTCTGGTTCTCATAAATGCACAGCTTATTTTGAAGCATATAATGAAAAAAATGAGTTTGTGGGAAAAACAGGAACTATAATTAAGGTAGAAATAAAAGGATAATGGAGGGAAAATATGAAAAAATTTATTAAAGAATATTTAACTTATTTAATGTCAGTAACTATTTTATTAACTTCTATGCCATTTGGAGTTTTGGCAGCAGGAGTTCCTGTTGAAGTAAACATTAATGGGGTAGCTTCTATAGAATATGTTGCTACTATTAATGCCCCAATTGATATTAATCTTAATGAATCAAATAAAGGATTAGGATATATACTTGTAAATAATAACTCTGATGTTTATTTAAAAGTAAAAGTTTCAGATATTGTTGCAACTACAGAAGACGCACCTTCAAATTTTGTAGCAGCTGATTCTAAAGACTGGAATTCTTTATCTGCAGAAGATACAAAAAAATACATTGCTTTTGAAATAGCTGGTTCAAAATATACAATTGAAAATAAAAATACTTCTAAAACAGATGTATATCAAAAGAAGGGTACATTATATTCAGCAGGAACAGAAAATTACCAAGGTGTTGATTTAGGAGTTTTAAGTTCAGATTCTTGTGAAGATTGTGGTACAAAAGCAGATGGTTCTGTTAGTTATACTGGAGCTATGCTTGCAGATCAAAAAATTTATACATTAGAAGCAACTGTTGGTTACAAGTGGGAAAAAAATACAAAATTAAGCTATAATGTTATAATTTTGACTGAATCTTTTGGTTCAAAAAAAGAAACTTATGTTAATTATGATTCTGATACTACTACATTGAATGGACATTATTTGAATTTTAGATTGAAAGATGTTGGTAATGCATCTATTAGCTTAAATAAAACTAGTGAAACAGCAATTCCTAAATTTAATGCTGATATATATATATAGCAACAGATGGAACTCATGACATTTTGAGATATACTTTAGCTGAAGCACCAGAGTCTGAATATACAATAACTTATTCATGGCGCCATGAAATAATTGGTGGGAATGATATGAAGGCAGCATTTAAATTTATTGGTCAAGATCCTGATGCGTATTTTTATGTTTCTAGCATTAAGGCATTAAATGCTGAACCAGGCGAAGGTATAGGTGCAGATTTTACTGAAGCAATATATAATTATAAAGCAGGTGATATTGTATATATACCATATACAGTAACAATTAGCCATACTGATTCTTCATCTAAGAAAGTTGATATGACTTATACATATGAAGATGTTGCTCTTGTATATATTAAAGATTAATAAAATAAAAAATGTAGATTATATGAACTGAACCTCGTTTCTTGGAAATAAGAGAAGCGAGGTTTTTATATGTCAAAATTAATTTACGAAGATAAAATAAATTTATATACTGATAAAAGAAAGGAATGTCGATAGAAAGTCTATCAAATAAATACAAAATAAGGAAAAGTGTAATTAATTATCTAACTACATTGGATTACTTAAAACAAAAATGTTTTATGATCAAGTGGATAATTATAAAACATTAGATGATTTGATAAAGTAATTGATGACTATATAATTATTATAATTAAGATAGAATTAAAGAAAATTAAAAGGACTGTCTCCTGTGAATTACAGGTTACAATCCTCTAACTAGAAACTATTTATAAACTGTCCAACTTTGGGGGTTCAGTTCATAGGATGTCTACATTTTTTTACATATTTGTTTTGGTTATATAGATGTAATAAATTAATAATATTATCATTATTATAACAAAAGCTAAAATTGTTTTTAGTAAAAATATGATTTGTTCTTTTTTTTCATCTTCTTTTTTTTGAAGATTAACTGCTTCGATTCTTTTTTTTAATTTTTCTATTTCGCTTTTGGCAAACATATAAGTGTTTTCAATATCTATAATTTCGATTTCTTTATGATTTTTATTCATCTCTACACCTACGTTCTTATAATTAATATTATACAGCAAAAATTTTTAAAAGTCATTAAGTAAATAGAATTAAATTTTATTTCTTTTATCAGATTAAAATGATATAATTATTATGGTGATGTTTATGAATAGTACTAAGGCTGCAGATTATAAATGTCCATCTTGTAAGGCACCATTATTGTTTGATCCAGAGTTAGGAAAATGGAAATGTAATTATTGTGAAAGTGTTTTTTCACTAGAAGAATTAGAAAATAAAAACGTAAAAGTTGAAGTAAATGATGATAATGTTAATTATGATCATTATATTTGTAAAAACTGTGGAGCGGAGATTATTGCTGAAGAAAATACAGCTGCCACTTTTTGTTTGTATTGTGGTAATACAGCAATAATAAAAGAAAGATTAAGCGGCGATTTTAAACCTTCTAAAGTAATTCCTTTTAGAAAAGTCAAAAAAGACGCTGTTGCAGCATTTAAAGAGTTAAAAAAAGGTCGTCCATTTTTACCTAAAGATTTTATTTCTGAAAAGAATATTGAAAAGATTACTGGTCTTTATGTTCCTTTTTGGTTATTTAATATCTCTTGTAATGGTGATGTTGATGCTACCGGAAATAAAGTAAAAACTTGGGCAGTTGGTAACACTCATTATACTAAAACAGATAATTATCGATTAGAAAGAAATGTTGAAGCTAGTTATACTTTAATTCCTATAGATGGTTCCATTAAATTTGATGATGCTATTATGAATACAATTGAGCCTTTTGATTATAAAGAATTAGTTGATTTTAATTCAGCATATTTATCAGGATTTTTAGCTGAAAAATATGATTTTAAAAGTGAAGATGCATATAAAATTGCTGAAGATCGTGCTCTAAAATCTACTTTAGATGTTGCTAAAGATTCAATGAATGGTTTTTCATCTGTTGTTGTAACAAATAATAGCTTAAAAGCCTTAGATAATGGTGTTGAATACGCTTTATTACCAGTTTATATGGTAAATATAAAGTATAAAGACGAATTTTATTTATTCGCGATGAATGGTCAAACTGGTGAATTTATAGGTGATATGCCTGTTGATAGCAAAAAAGTTTTCTTTTCCTCTGTTATAATGTTTATTATAGTAGCAGCAATAGTAATTTTAATTAGCTATCTTATAGGAGGTTAATATATGAAAAAGATATTTATTATTCTTAGTGCCTTCTTTTTGGGTTTAACCTTTGTAAATGCTCAAGTTAATTATCAAGAACGTACTTTTGATAACTTAGGAGTAAATAAAAACATAACAATAACTGATGCCAATAGAAATAATATTTTGCGAACACCTTTAGTAGATGCTTCAGAAAAAATTTATGATTTTGCTGATGTTTTAGATGATACAACTAAACAAACATTATTAAATAAAATGAATGCTTTTATTGAAAAAAGTAATATGGATATTGTCATCGTTTTAATTGATAAAGAACTTAGTGATGATGAAATTGAAGATTACGCTGCTGACTTTTATGATTATAATGATTTTGGTTTAAATTATAGTTATTACAGTGGAATTTTATTGATTAGAAATGTTAATTCTTATAATAGATTTTTTAACATTTATACATTTGGAGAAGCTCAACTTTATTATACATATGATAGATGTGAAAGTATTTTAGACGATATTTATGATGATATTAAAGCAGACCGCTATTTAGAAGGTTTAACCACTTATATTTCAGAAGCCGAATACTATTTTGAACAAGGAAAAGTAAGTGACGATCAATATATAGATGATAATGGCTTTGTAAAAACTAAATATAAAGTTCCTTATCTTTTAAGTGCTATTATTTCAGGTACTATTACCACAATAACAATGTGCATTTTAGTTGGTAAAAATAAAATGGTTAAAAAAGAATTGAAAGCTAATACTTATTTAGATCGTAATAGCATAAAATATAATAAACAAAACAATATATTTTTACACAGTCACACTAGCTCGTATACAATTAACACAGATTCAGGAGGTAGTGGTGGAGGATCACACTCCGGATCAAGTGGTATGGGTCATAGTGGTGGCGGTGGCCGTCACGGTTAGAAAGAAAGGAAACTTTCTTTTTTTCATATTTAAAAAAATTTTACATATATTTTATTGGTGATCAAATGAAATATAATATAGGTGATATGGTAACAAGAAACTCTCATCAAAATGATATTATTTTTACGATTGTTGATATTAAAGGTGATACTTATTATTTAAAAGGTTTAAATACTAGATTATTAGCAGATGCCCCTTATAGTGATTTAAAACTTTATAATTTAAATGAAGATATAGAAGATGAAGAAAAATTTAATGAAAGAATAAGTGAAACTATCAATTTAAATCGTAGTGATTATTTTTATTTACCTGGTAAAATTTTGCATATTGATGGAGATATTGATTACCTAAATAGGTGTCTTGAATATTATAAAAAAAACAACATTAATGCTATAGGAATTAATGAATCCGAAGAAAGTTTGGCTACTAATATAAAAAAATTATTAGAAGAATATAATCCTAATATTGTTATTCTTACAGGACATGATGCTTATTATAAAAAAGACGATTCTTATAAAAATAGTTCTAACTTTGTTAAAGCAGTAACCGAAGCTCGTAAGTATGAATCAAGTCATGATAAATTAATTATTATTGCTGGAGCTTGTCAGTCTAATTATGAAGAATTAATTAAAGCAGGAGCTAATTTTGCTTCAAGTCCTAAAAGAATTAATATTCATGCTTTAGATCCAGCTATAATTGCAACCCGCATAAGTTTATTAGAAGCCAATAGAGATATTAATTTGAAAGAATTACTGGAAAAAACTAAATATGGATCGGATGGTATTGGGGGAATAATAACTAAAGGAACAATGCATGTGGGGTATCCACGATGATGCAACTTGAAAAAATAAAAAAAAATCTTCAAGAATTACAAGGAAAAAAGATTTTTATTGAATATAATTTAGGAAGAAATAAAAAAGAAAATTACCGAGTTACAATTAAAGAATTATATGATTATATTTTTACGGTAACATTAGAAGAAGATAATTATTCAGAAGTAAAATCGTTTTCTTATGCAGATGTCATAACAAAAACGATAAAAATTAAACAATAATCTAAAAAAATGCTTGCTTTCACATAGTGTTTATTATATAATTTAGTTAGAGTAGTATGTACTTGAAGGGAGAGATTAACTTGGTAATTACAAAAGTAGACGTACATAAAGTCGAAAAAGAAGATTCAAGATTGAGAGGAATAGCAACTGTCTATCTAGATGATTGTTTTGTTATTAAAAACATTAGAATCATTGATGGTGACAATGGTTTATTTATAGCAATGCCAAATCGTGAGATTGCTCCAAATAAACATGTTGATATTTGCAATCCAATTAACAAAGAAACTAGAAAAATGTTTGAGGATGCAATTATTGCTGAATATAACAAACCAACAGAAGAGTAATCTTCTGTTTTTTTGAATAAAAATGACCTTCTATCATATATTTAGATAGGAGGAATAAAAATGGACAAAGAGATATCAAATATTAATCATGCAATTACAATTAATGAGAGAAAAAGTATTGCTATAACAGGAGTAAAAAAAATAACAAGTTTTAATGCTAATGAATTTTTATTAGATACTAATATGGGATTTATTACTTTAAAAGGTAGTGATTTAGAAATTGTAAAATTGGATACTTTTCAAGGAAATGTTTCTATAAAAGGTACAATAAATAGTTTAAGTTATTCCGAAAATATAAAAAAAGAAGATTCTGTTTTTAATAAATTATTTAAATGAGTTTAAAAATCCAAATTGAAACGATTATTTTTTCATATTTTATAGGAACTTTAGCTTTTTTCATAAGAAAAATTTTTACTAAACAAATTTATCATAAGAAGTTTTTAATTAAGTTTCTTTTTTCTTTTTTTTATATTGAACTTTTAACAATTATTTATGTGGTTGGCTTATATAAAATAAACAATTTCACATTGCATTTTTATTCATATTTTTTTCTAATATTAGGTTTTTTATTAAACTATACATATTGTAAGTAAATAATAAATAGTCATTATGTTGATGTTTTATTTAGCACTTTTAGAAATTTATTAAAAATGTTGAAGTTGTAGTGAGAAGCAATCTTAGTTGCTTTTTTTTTTAGGTAAATGTATAATTATAATGAGGTCATGATATGAAAAAGAGAAAAGTAAAACTAAAAGTTCGAACATTAGTAGTATTTACGATAACAATAATGATTTTTGGTTATCTTTTTTATAGTGGCATTTATTATTTAGTTTCTAAAAAAAACTATGAAAGCGAAAAAATTGTTTTACAAGATAAACTTAATAATCTTAAAGATAAAGAAACAGATCTTAATAGTGAAATAAATAAATTAAAAGATGACGACTATTTAGCACGTTATGCTCGTGAAGAGTATTTATATTCCAAAAAAGGGGAGTATGTTATTAGAATTGAAGAAAAAAAAGAAGAAAAAAAAGGAACTACTTCTACTGCAAATAAATTTTCTTATAAGTATTTATATATGATTATTCCCATTTTTATAATTTTATTAATATTTATATTTAAAAAAAAGGTTAAAATTGTTAAATAATTTTAGCCTTTTTATAATTTTAAATTATCTTTACTAGTTAAATTCTTATTGTCGTAGTAATTGCGATTTTTATATCCACATAATGCTGCAACAATATTTGATGGGAATAAGTGACGTAGCTTATTATAATCAGTAGTAACGTCATTATAGTACTTACGATAAGCAATTAAATCAGCTTCAGTTTCTGTAAGTACTAAATCAATTTTTTTTAGTTCTCCATCTTTTATTTGATCTTTATAGATATCAAATTCATTTATTGCCTGATATAAAGAACGATCAAGTTCAAAGTTGCTCATTTTTTTGGAATGTAATTCTTCTATTATCTTTAATGGTTCTTCTTCAGGTAAATTTTTTTTAATAATTGCAATTGATTTATTTAGTAGATCAAATCTTTTTCTTAAAATGTTATCGATATCTGCTTCGACTTCATTAATTCTAATTATATTTGCTTGAAATCTATTATATATACTTATAAACCATATTAAAATTAAACAAATTACTGCAATGACGATGCAGACGATTGATATTGTTTCCATATAATCACCTAATATAATTATAGCAAAGAAATGTGATTAATTCAATTTAAATTAAGATAATTTATTTTTTCGTCAAACGTAATGAAATCAACATATATCATTAACAACAACTGCCATTTACCAGTATCGGGTTCACTTAATATGATATGATCACGTCCAGATTGTTCAATGATTCCTGTAAATTCGCGATCACGAAATTCTACAGAGTCAGGAAATGTCATGTGAATACGTACCATTTTTCCACGATTAAGTCTCAAAATGTTTTCAATATATGATTGTTCTGTTCGATAAGATTCAGCTTTAGGTGCGGTATATTGATTTGGTGTAACGAAGTCATTTCCATAAAGGGGAGACCCATAATTACTATATTGATTATTCATAAATTCTCCTTTCAAAAAAACTTATGCTATTAAAGCAAAAAATTGCCTAAAATATGCTATAATAAAAAAAAGGAGATATATGCTATGAGTATAAATTTTAAACACACATGTGAAATAATTCCTGAAACAATAAATGCTAATGAGGAATTATTTTTAAATGAAATTTTTATTAATCGTGAAACAATAAAACGTTTTATTGAAATTGATACTTACCAAAAATTATCTAATGGCACATTAACAATTAATAATGTTGAAGTTTTGGAACTTAATGGTTATAAGGTAGCCTTTGTTGAGTTTTTTCCTAATTATGCTAGTGATCCTGGTGATACAATCGCTCTTGCTTTTGTTTCTTTTAAAGGAAAAGTACGTTATTTTAAATGTTATAATGAAAACGGTAAGAGTTTAATTGCTGAAATAAATATTGAAACTAAAAAGGCGGAAGTAGTTCGCATATTAGAGTCATATTCTAAAGAAAAATTTTTGACAGTTGTTGCCGAAATACTTGTAGTAACTATTAAAAAAATCAAGCTAGGTGTTTCTAATCGCCACGTTCATTTAAATCAAAGTGATTTAGAAGAACTTTTTGGTACCGATTTTGTTTTAGAAGTTGATCGCTTTTTAGTTCAAAAAGGCGACTTTGCTTCTAAATCTCGTGTTACAATTAAAACACCATTTGGATCAATTGATAATGTTCGAGTATTAGGACCAATAAGAGATTATACTCAAGTTGAGATTTCTAGAACTGACGCTTATAAATTAAAAATAAATCCCCCGATTAGAAAATCAGGAGATTTAAGAAATGCATCTTTAATCACTATTGTTGGCCCTGAAGGATCTATTACTAAAGAGGCATGCATTATTGCTACAAGACATATTCATGCAACTGAGGCCGATTTACTTAAATATAATTTAGATCCTAATAAAACATACAATGTAAAAATTAATGGTGAGAAATCAGGAATAATAAGTGATGTTCATATAAAAGTTAAAGATAATTATGTTTTCGAACTTCATTTAGATACCGATGACGCTAACGCTTTTCTATTAAAGCAAGGCGATGAATTGGAATTATTTTAATAATTCCTTTTTATTTTGGCTCTGTTCCTTTTAGATAGTAAAGAATAGCTTTTTTAGCTGACTCATTAGTTGCTAATTTACCGGTTTTAGTATCAATAAGACTTCCTACAACGTTTTTAGGTTGAACGTACCACTTAGCTTCTTTATCTTTATAAAAAGCTTCAATAGTGTCAGCCCATACATTTTTGCTAGCTAAACTTTCATTAGATGTAGTGTTACGATTGTCATCATAACCAGTCCATACACCCATTAAAATATCTTCTGTATAACCAAATATTAAACAGTCACTATCAGTTGAACCAGTTTTAATAGCATATTTGTGAGTTAATTTGGGAATTAAACTAGTACATGTAGGATAACTATAAGATATGAATGAAGTTGAAGCACAGTTACTTAACATGCTATTTAAAATATAAACAAGATCACTATCTAACTTTTGTTCACTCTTGTTTTTATGAACATAGACAAGATTACCATTTTTATCTTCAATATGATCAATAAAATATGTTTCATTTTGCACACCACTGTTAGCTAATACTTGATACCCATTCATCATTGATAGTAAAGATATTTCCTGACTACCTAAAGCTAATGATGGTATTTGTTTTAGATTATTGCTAATATTTAAATCTTTAGCAATATTGACAAGTTTATCTTCACCTAAAAATAAATGAGTTTTTATAGCATAAATATTATCTGATAAAACGATTGCTGATGCCATTGTAATATCATCTTCAGCATAAAGATTAGCATAGTTATGAGGACTATATGTTTGATTTTCTGAAAAAACGAAAGTTGTTTTTTCACTCGTGAAAGTTGTTGATGGCGTAAAGCCACTTTTTAAAGCTTGGTAATAAAGGAATGGTTTAATAGTTGAACCAACAGCACGTTTAGCGTCAGTAGCTCGATTAAATTCACTTTTATAAAAATTTTTTCCACCAGTTAAAGCTAATATTTTTCCCGTTTTAGGTTCAATGATAATACTAGCTATTTGTGCTTCATCAATATTTTCCATATTTTTATTGATGTTTTCTTCAAGATTTCTTTGTAAATCCAAATTTAAATTAGTATAAATTTTTAAACTTTCATTTAAATTTATACCAGGAATGTTTTTTAATTCATCTAAAACGGCATTTTGATAATACATAAGAGTTTTTAAGTGACTTGTATTAGAATTAGCAACGATCTTTAATTCTTGACTGTAGGCTTCTTGCATCTCTTTTTCAGTAATAATTTTATTTTTTACCATCATACTTAAAATTTCTTTTTGCCTTTTTTTGGCATTTTCATAATTATTAACTGGTGAATACCCAGTAGGCCACTTTGGAATTCCAGCTATCATACTTGCTTCTGCTAAGTTTAAATCTTTAGCACTTTTATCAAAATAATATTTAGAAGCATTTTCAATACCAAAAACATTACCATAGTTAATAGTATTTAAGTATCCTTCAAGAATTTGATCTTTAGAATAATGCGTTTCTAAACGAATTGTCAACCAAGCCTCTTTGATTTTACGACTAAAATTTTTATCAAAACTTAAAAAAAGATTTTTAACATATTGCTGTGAGATCGTTGAAGCTCCACTGATCATTTGTTTATTTTTTATGTTTATCCATGTTGCTTTTAAAATTCTTAGATAATCAAATCCTAGATGTTTATAGAAATTTTTATCTTCGGCAGCTATAGTAGCATCTATTAGATTAGTAGATATATTATCTATATCTATCCATTCTTTAGTTGTACCAGTGAAAAGATTTCCATCTGAATCATAATAATAAATTCCATTTATGTTATTTAATTCTAAAGGTGGTATTAAATAAGCAATAGCGTATAAACTTATATAAGATGTTAATAAAAAAACTGCTAAAACTAAAAATACTTTAAATGTTTTTTTCATTTTATCCCTCTTGAAATATTATTAGTAAAAAAACATAAATTATAATGAATTTTAAAAAAAATATGCTATAATCATTATATTATTGGTGATATTATGAAAGTAAAAGTAAATTTAAAATTAAAAAGTAAAGAAGAAAATTACGAAAAAGAATTATTTGGTTCTTATCGAGGGAATAAAATTTGTTTTATTGATGATAAGGTAAGAGTTTCGTTAACGTTAGGTGAAGTAACAACGATGCGCCGAGTTTCAAATGAATATGAAATTGTTTTAAACTTTAAAGATAATACAACGTTAAAAGGTACATATAATTTAAAAAAACTTAATTACAATTTACCTATTGACATCAAAACAAATACAATGTATATTGATAGCGGTCAATTAAAAGTTGACTATGAAATCAGTTCAGAAAATATCCAAATGGACAATTTTATTTTTGAAATAAAATATGAGGTGATAGAATGAAAGAATATCTAAAGAATTTAATAAAAAATTCCTTAGAAAAAATGAATATTTCAAAAGAAATATCAGAAATAGCTATTGAAATTCCTAATAAAAGAGGTTTTGGTGACTATTCTAGTAATGTAGCTTTAAAGTTTTCTAAAGAAGCTAATATGAATTCACGTGAATTAGCAAATGAAATTGTTAATAATATAAATGATGAAAATATTGCTAAAATGGAAGTTGCCGGACCAGGTTTTATTAATTTTTATTTAAAAAATGATTATTTATATGATAATTTGAATAAGATAATTACTGAAGAGGACTATGGTAAAAGTAATATAGGTGCAAATAAGAAGATTAACATTGAATACGTAAGTGCTAATCCAACCGGAATTTTACACTTAGGTCATGCCAGAGGAGCAGCTTATGGGGACGCTTTATCACGTATTATGAAATTTGCAGGTTATGATGTAACTCGTGAATATTATATAAACGATGGTGGCAATCAAATAAATAATTTAGTAAATTCTATAAAGGCTCGTTATGATGAATTAAAGGGCTTAGATGTTACATTTCCTGAAGATGGTTATCATGGAGTAGAAATAATTGACCTAGCTAAAAAAATATATGAAAAATATCCTGATACAGTTGATATGGAAGTAATCAAAGAATATGGTGTTAATTATTTATTAGATCAAATAAAAAATGATTTAAAGAATTTCAATGTCGAATTTGATGTATGGTTTAGTGAGAAAACTTTATATCAAGCTAATGCTGTTTCAGATGTAATTAAAAAATTAAAAGAAAAGAATTTAACATACGAAAGTGAAGGCGCTATTTGGTTAAAAACAAGTGAGTATGGTGATGAAAAAGATCACGTTTTAATTAAAAAAGATGGTACATATACTTACTTAATTCCCGATATTGCTTATCATATTAATAAATTTTCACGTAATTTTGATGAATTAATTGATGTTTTTGGTGCTGACCACCATGGTTATATTCCAAGACTTAAAGCTTCTTTAAGAATGCTTGGATATGATGATTCTAAAATTGATTTTGAAATATTACAAATGGTTCGTCTTTTAAAGAATGGCGAAGAAGTTAAAATGAGTAAAAGAACAGGTAAAGTTGTTACTATGAATGAACTTGTATCTGATGTTGGTTTAGATGCTACAAGATATATATTTACTTCCCGTTCTTTAGATACTCAACTTGATTTTGATATGGATATTGCTACTAAGCATAATAATGAGAATCCTGTTTATTATGTGCAATATGCTTATGCAAGAATTTCTTCTATTCTAAATGAATATGGAAAAGATATTAAACCAATGAATTATACAAATTTAAATTCAGAATATGTTTTAGATTTACTAAATAAAATGTATGAATTTAAAGATGTAATTGAAGCATCGGCAACTAGACATATGCCTCATTTATTAACTAACTATGTTTATGATTTAGCAACATTATTTCATGTTTTTTATGCTCATGAACATGTATTAACGGATGATGCATTAAAGACAGAGGAGTATATTAATTTAATTAAAGCAGTTTCAATTATAATTAAAAAATCCTTGAACTTAATAGGAGTTCAAGCATATGAAAAAATGTAGGAGGATTATACATGAAATTAACTGAAATGACACAAAATGAATTAAATTTATTGTCTTATACAGAAATAGCTTACCGCTATTTAAAAGAAAATAAAGTGACTTTGAAAATACCTGATCTATTTAAACAAGTTTGTAAATTGTTAAGTTTTAATGATACCCAATACGCTAATAAAATAGGCGATTTTTATACATCAATTACTATGGATAAAAGATTTATTGTTTTAGAAAATAATGAATGGGATTTAAGAGAAAATCATTCAGTAGAATTAGTTGTCGATGATGACGATGCTGACTTATCTGAAGAAACTTTAGAAGATGAAGAAGTTGAAGAAGAAAATGAAGAGATCGAAGATAACATCGATGCTGATTTAGATGACGCCGATGACGATTTAGACGACTTAACAATAATTGATGATGATGAAACAGAAGAATAAAGCATAGAAATATGCTTTTTTTGTTAAACAAAAAGCAAAATATTTAAAACATCTAAATTTAGATATAAATGAATATATTTATTTTTTTACATCTTCTTTTATATTTTATAATTGAATAATAGTAAAATTTGGTTTATAATATAATAGTAATAAAAAGCTGGAATAGCTCAGTTGGTAGAGCAGCTCCCTCGTAAAGAGCAGGTCGTAGGTTCAAGTCCTATTTCCAGCACCAGTAGGCAATCTGTCCGAACTTTTATAGTTTAGACTTAAATAAATGTATC
>ERZ824600.2849-NODE-2849-length-17476-cov-4.682682_pt1 | contig 17476 bp, 16 predicted proteins | sample MGYA00519933_ERZ824600 | MGnify/ENA primary metagenome ERZ824600 (study PRJEB31778, sample SAMEA3449178) | human gut metagenome | biome: human gut; feature: human-associated habitat; material: faeces | place: United Kingdom | collected 2010/2012 ... | reverse complement strand
GATGTTTACAAGAAATAATCATTGTAAGACCTTCTTTAACATCATCACCAATTAAAGCCTCATCTTTTTCTTTTAACAAACCAACTTTTCTAGCATAACTATTAATAACTCTTGTTAAAGCTCTTCTAACACCTTCTTCATGAGTTCCTCCATCATGAGTGTTAATATTATTAACAAACGAATAAATATTAGAATTATAACTTGTATTATATTGCATTGCTACTTCAAAGAAAACACCATCTTCTTCGCCTTCAAAATGAATTATATCATCATGAATAGGAGTCTTATTTTGATTTATGAATTTTACATATTCTGATATACCACCTTCGTACATAAATGTTTCACCAGTAGTATCTTCCATATCTCTATCATCACGTAAAGTAATTCTTAATCCCTTATTTAAAAATGCCAATTCACGTATTCTAATCTTTAATGTTTCATAATCAAATATATCGGTATCAAATATATCACTATCTGGTTTAAATGTAACTGTTGTACCAGTTCTATTACCTTCGTATTCACCAATTACTTTAAGTGGTTCAACAACATGACCACCATTTTCAAATCTTACATAATAAATTTTTCCATTTTTATATACTTTTACCTCTACCCATTTACTTAATGCATTTACAACACTTGCACCTACTCCATGTAAGCCGCCAGATACTTTATATCCGCCGCCACCAAATTTACCACCTGCATGCAATACTGTATATACAGTTTCAACAGTAGATATTTTTGTTTTTGGATGAATATCAACTGGTATTCCTCTTCCATCATCTTTGACAGTAATTGAATTATCTTTATTAATTATAACTTCAATATGAGTACAATAACCAGCAAGTGCTTCATCTATAGAGTTATCAACTATTTCCCATACTAAATGATGAAGACCCTTAACATCAGTTGTACCAATATACATGCCAGGCCTTTTCCTTACTGCTTCTAATCCTTCAAGAACTTGAATATCAGAAGCTCCATAATGTTGTTCATTTTCCATCATCAATCACCTCTCCTTTAGTAACTATATTTCCATTTTCAACATTAAATATTTTTGCTAATTTAATTAATTTTTCATTTAAATTATTTAAATCTGTTGTTGTAATAAATGTTTGCACATTATCATAAATATATTCAAATAAACTATTTCTTTTATCATAATCCAATTCACTAAAAACATCATCTAATAAAAGAATTGGCGTTACTTTATCATACTTGTGCAAAATTTCAATCGATGCCATTTTTAAAGCAATTACAGCCATTCTTTGTTGACCTTGAGAACCATATTTTTTTAATTCTTTTGAATCTAAAATAAATAAAATATCATCTTTTTGTGGTCCAATTAAAGTATTACCAAGGATCAATTCCTTATTTTTATTGTTTTTAAATTCTATTTTTAGACTATCTTCCAGTTCATTATTTAATGATATATCTGTTTTATATATAATTTTAAGTCCCTTATAGCCTGTTAATTTAAAATAAATATCATCTATAAAATCATTCAATCTTTCAACATACTTCTTACGGCTTTTATAAATATAAATCATTTTGTTAATTAAAAATTGTGTTAATACCTCAAAATACATATCATCAATTACTAATCCAGATGCAGCATTTTTTAACATTAAATTACGTTTTTTTAATATATTATTAAATTCATTTAATACCTTAAAGTATTTAGTACCAATAAGCGAAAATTGTTCAATTTGAATATCTAAATAACTTCTTCTTTCAATGGGTAATCCTTTTATTAAATTTAAATCTTCTGGACAAAACATGATAACTTTCATCTTTCCAACGTAATCTTCAATCTTACTTTGTTTGTTACCATCTATAAAACATTTTTTTTTATTTTTTTCATAATTAATCTGTAAATTATAATCATAATTTGTTTTTATTGTTCCAGATATACGAAAAAAACCAGTTTTTTCTTTTAAAAGTTCAATATCAATAGATGTTCGATGTGATTTTGTAATTCCTAAAAAATAAATTGCTTCTAATAAATTAGTTTTTCCTTGAGCATTGTTGCCATAAAAAATATTAATTTTTTCATCAAAATTGATATTTAAATGTGAATAATTGCGAAAATTAATAATTTCTATATTTTTTAGTATCATATTAGTGTCTTTTCCTCTATTTGGCCGTTTTTAGGCATTTTATATATTTCGAATATACCCATACCACTCTATAATTATATCATATTTAATGTTTAAATTAAAGAAAAAAATGAGGATTTAACCTCATTTTATAAAATTTTTTCGTTCTTTCATAACACAATCTAATCTTGTTGCACGCATCAATTGATTTTCTATTGTTTCAAATGAACAATCTATAACTAAATTATAACCATTTTTAAACAAAATTTTTGTATTTTCGCCAAGTTTGTAAAATTTATCAATTTCATGAAGTGATATCCATGAACATTTTGCATATTTTGGTGATGCAGTTGGAAAAAATATAAGTGATTTTGATTCTTCTATCATTATAGGTAATTTATAAGAATAGTTAAGTAAATTTTTTGTACCTTCACATCTTCCTTCGTATGTACATCCATAATACTTACAACTATCTTCTATAATATCTATAGTTGATTTATTAATAATAAATTCTTTTTCCCTTTCAATAACACGCGACAATGTTTCATTAATTGCGAGAACAGCATAAGTAGCTGATGTTACTTCATAAGTATCTTGCATATAAAAACCCCCTCCTTTAAGATTTCATGATAAACATGATGGCCTATATACTAGCACCCATATTTGTCGAATTTTGTCGAAAAAGTTAAAAAAATTAAAAAAAAATGAAATTTCTTTCATTTTTTTGACTAAAAAGTCCTAATTGGAACAATTAATTGTGTCAAATCTTCTTGTCCTGGATTTTTTATTATTATTGGTAATAATTCACCATTAAATAATAAATTTATTTCTTCTGCATTAAAAGTTTTTACTGCTTCCATCATATAACGAGCACTGAAAGATATAACAATATCAGAGTTATTAACATTTTTGATGTTAATATTTTCATCAACCATACCTATTTCTGGTACATTTGATGTTATTTTCATTACATCTCCATTTGTTTCTAATCTAATTGTATTTTTTTCATCATTATTTGAAAGTAAAGATGCTCTATCTATAGCACTATAAAAATCATTCAAATTAACAACAATGGATACTTTAAATTCATTTGGTACTAATCTAGATGTATCTGGAAAAGTAGCATTAATAACACTTGTTAAGAAAATAATATTATTAATTTTAAAAATTATTTTATTTTCAAACACAAACATTCTTACACATTCATCAGAATCAGGTAATAAATGTACCATTTCTTTTAAATTTTTAGTAGGTAAAATTAAATTATAATCTCTATCTAAATTTTGATCTAGCATGATTTCTTTTTTTGCTAATCTATATGAATCAGTTGCTGTACATACAAGTTTATTCCCAGTAAAATTAAAATCTATCCCTGTTAAAGCTGGTCTTGATTCTTGAGTTGAAGATGCAAATGCTATTTGATTAATAATATTTCTAAATACATTACTATTTATACTAATGCATGTATCATTTTCTTCTAAATCTATTTCTGGAAATTCATTAACATCATTACAATTTAAATAAAATTTGGAATTTTCTGTAAAAATATATAACTTCCCACTTTCATCAGTTTCAATGTTGATAACAGTATTTGGTAATTTATTAATTATATCATATATAAATCTACCTGCTACAACAGTACTACCACTTTCATCAATACTTAATATAAGTGATCTGTCTATAAGTGTTTTAATTGCAATATTGTTATCAGTACTTAACATATATAGACCATCTTCATTTAGTTCTAATTTAATACAATTTAATATTGGTACTAAATTTTTATTTGATATCCCCCTTATTACATAATTTAAATGTTCCATTAAGACATTTTGTTTAATTGAAAATTTCATTTTTTAACCTCCCTATTATTAATATATATTATATATATATTTTATTATTATTAATGTTGATATTGTTGATAACTCATGTTTTGCCTTATTTTATAAGGTCAAATTGACTGTTGATAACTTGTTAATAACTTGAGTTATTAACATTTCCTAGTTGATTGTAAATTTTATTAATCGCGATTTTTAATTGTTCATTGGTTTCTATTTCTTTTTTAATTTTATCAACAGCATGGCAAACTGTTGCATGATTTTTTCCTCCAAAAGCCATACCTATTTTTTCTAAATTTTCATCAAGTAATACTCTACAAATGTACATAGCAACTTGTCTAGGTATGACTAAAGTATTATTTCTTCTTTTGCTTTTTAAATCTTCAACATTAACATTATATTGATTTGCGACAATTTGCTGGACTTGCTCAATTTTATTTTTATCTGTTACTGTAACAACAAAGAAATTTTTAAGAGCTTCAATAGCAAAATCGTATGTAATTTCTGCTCCCCCATTCATTAAAGAATACATAAGAACTCTATTCAAAGAACATTCTAACTTCCTTATATCAGATGTACAATTACTTGCTATATACTCAATAACTTCTTCAGGTATATTAACAACAACACCTTTTTCAATGATTTTATTTTTAATTATATTTAATCTTAAATCAAAATCAGGTGGTTGTATATCGACTGGAAGACCACTTGTAAATCTTGTTCTTAATCTATCTTCTAACTTTCTTAAATCATCAGGCGACCTATCAGAACACAAAACAATTTGTTTGTTATTGGTAGTTAATTCGTTGAAAATATTAAAAAACTCTTGTTGTGATTTGATGGCAGATTCTAGAAATTGTATATCATCTATTAACAAGGCATCTATTTTTCGATATTTTTTTTTGAATTCTGATACTCTATCATAATTATTTGCGCTTTTACTCATTTCCACAAAATCGTTAATAAATTGTTCACATGTAACATATAAGACATTTTTATGATAAGTATTAACTATATAATTACCGATTGCATGCATTAAATGTGTTTTGCCAACTCCACTTCTTCCGTAAATAAAAAGAGGATTATACATCATTCCTGGACTATCAGCAATAGCAAGTGCTGAAACATGAGCAAATTTGTTACTTACACCTACTATAAAATTATCAAATGTATAGTTAGGGTTTAGATTGGAAACAAATTTTTCTTCTGCAACTTCAGTAATTTCACAGTCACTAGATTTCGTTTTTATTTCATCTTCTAAAAAATAAGCTAATTCAAAGTTTGTTCCAGTTATTTCATATATTATTTCCTCTAATTTTCCATTATAATTTTCTTTTAAATATTTTTTATGTAGCGGAAAAGGAACAATAATTTTAATAATGCCATTTTCTATAGAATTTATTTTCGTTTCTTTAAACCAAGTATCATAATGTATGCTATTAAGTGAATCATGCATTTTTTCAAGTACAGTATTCCACAATTGTTCTAAATTCATGTTTTCATCACCCACCCTTTAACGACTTACACACATATTTTAACTTATTTTTTCATAAAAAAAAAGCATTTTTGTAAAACTTTTTTAAAAAAAAGTTATCAACAAGTTATTAACATTAGTTTTCCCTTATTCTATAAAGGAAATATTAGTTATCAACAAAAATGTTGATAACTTTATGAACAGCGTTTTTTATTAACATTTTAGTTATTAACAATTTTGTTAATATGTGTCAAAACATTAGTAAATATATCAAAAATTTTTGTTGATATCTTGCAAATAACTTTAATTTATGTTATATTATTCACGTCTTAGCCAAAAAGATATTAACAAGGAGGTGTCCAAATGAAAAGAACATATCAACCTAATAATCGTAAAAGAAGCAAAAAACAAGGATTTTTAGCTAGAATGAAAACTAAAATTGTAAATAGTAGAAGAAGAAAGGGACGTAAAGTTCTTTCACATTAGTTCACTGAAAAATCAGTGACTTTTTATTATGAGGTGTTGCAATGAAAAAAATTAATATTGTTAAAAAGAATGAAGATTTTAGGCGTATTATTACTACTGGTAAATGTAAAAAAGGTGAATTATTTAATATATATATAGAAAGAAATGATGAAAAAATATATCATTTTGGTATTAGTGTCAGCAAAAAAGTAGGGAATGCTGTTGTAAGAAATAAAATAAAAAGACGCTTAAAGGCAATAATTGATAAAAAAAACTACCAAAATGGTTTTAATTGTATTATAATAGTTAAAGGAGCAATTAATAATTATAATTATAGTTATATCGCAGATAAAATGTTAAATGCTCTTGAAGAATTAAAAATAATAGAAGGAGAACCAAATGAAAAATAAAAGCAAAATATTAATATTATTATCAATATTACTTTTAACGGGTTGTACAAAGCAATTAAAAGATACAAATGGAAACATAGTAAAACATCCAAGTACTGGTCAAAGTTTAGTAGAAAATGTGTTGTGTAGACCAGAAGATGAAGAATCAATAAAAAAATATACTGAAGCAGGAATAGATATAAATAATTATCCTACATGTAAAGAATTTTCACCATTTAAAACGAAATATGAAGGTATATGGACAAATGTTTTTGTAAAACCTTTAGCTTGGTTAATATTAAAGATTGGATTGATTGTTAAAGATTATGGAATAGCTTTAATAATAATAACGATATTGATAAGATTATTATTATATCCATTAACCAATAGTACTGCAATGCAATCGGAAAATTTGGCCAAAGCAAAACCAGAATTAGATAAATTAGAAAAGAAATATGCTGGGAAAAACGATCAAGATTCGATGATGCGAAAAAGTCAAGAAATGATGTTAATATATAAAAAATTTAATATTAATCCATTATCAAGTTGCTTATTCGCACTTATCCAAATTCCATTATTGATAGCATTTTATGAAGCAATGAATAGATTACCAGCTATATTTGAAGGTAAATTTCTATATGTTATAGATTTAGGAAAAACTGCATCAAGTGCATTTAGTGATGTTGTAAATGGTGCATCGGCACTTAACTTGTTATATATAATATTGCCAATTATAGTAACATTAGTTACACATTTTTCGTTCAAATTAAACAAAACAGCACCAACAGGAACTGAAGACAATATGATGAAATTTATGCCAATATATATGGTTGGAATAATAGGATTTTCATCAATATTTATGTCAACAGCAATATGTATATATTGGATAACTAACAGTATATTCACAATAATTCAAAATCTAATTGTTAAAAGGAGAACACAAAATGTTAAATAAATATGAAGGAAGAACTTATGAAGAAGCTTTACAAAAGTGTTTAAGGCAACTTGAATTAGATGAAACAGAATTATATATTGATGTGAAAGAAAAAGAACCATCAGATGATAATAAAAACAAAATTGAAATTACAGTATTGCCAAAACAAGATGTAATCGATTATATAAAAGAAATAGTTCAAAATATAGGTAATGCTTTTGTTTCAAATATTACAACAAAAATAACAGATTTAGAAGATGTTTTAAATGTTTCAATATATTCAGATGTAAATCCCATATTAATAGGAAAAGATGGTAAAAATTTAAGTGCTATTCAAACAATTATAAAACAAGCAGTTTTTAGAAAGTTTAATAGAAGCATAAAAGTATCAGTAGATATCGCAAATTATAAAAATAAAAAAATCAAAAATTTGAAATACGAAGTATCTAAAATTGCCGAAGAAGTTTTAAATTCTAAAATAGAAGCCCATTTAGATCCAATGAATTCTTACGAAAGAAGAATTGTACATACATTAGTAAGTGAATATAAAAATTTAGAAACTATAAGTGAAGGCGAAGAACCAAATCGTTATGTTGTAATTAAGTATAAAGAAACTTTAGACCAATAGGTCTTTTTTTCTTGTATTATTTTTATTCGTGTGCTAAAATACCATTAGAAAAAAAGGAGGTAACTATGAATGATACAATTGCAGCACTTGCAACTTCGCTCGGAATAGGTGCAATATCAATAATTAGGGTTAGTGGAAATGATGCAATTAAAATCGTAAAATCAATCTTTAAAGGAAAAGATTTAAGTAAAGTTGAAGATCATACAATAAATTACGGTTTTATAGTTGATGGAAATAAAAAAATAGATGAGGTTTTAATCTCTGTAATGAAAGCACCTAAAACTTTTACTAAAGAAGATGTTGTGGAAATAAATTGCCATGGAGGTATAATTGCAAGCAACAAAATATTAGAACTATTATTAACTAATGGATGTCGTTTAGCAGAACCAGGAGAATTTACAAAACGAGCATTTTTAAATGGTAGGATAAATTTAGTAGAAGCAGATGGTATCATGGATATGATAAGTGCTAAAACAGCTAAAATGAGTGCTATGGCAATGCAAAAAATAAACGGAAATACTAGTAATAAGATAAAAGAAATAAGAGATTTACTAGTAGGTATAATAACCAATATAGAAGTTAATATAGATTATCCTGAATATTATGATATAGAAGAAATGACAAATGAGAAAATAGAAAATGGAATGAAAAAAGTTCAACAAATATTAAGTCAAACAATAAAAGATTCTAGAGATGGATGTATAATAAAAAATGGTATAAATATGCTTATTTTAGGAAGACCAAATGTTGGAAAGAGTAGTTTGTTAAATGCTTTACTTGAAGAAGAAAAGGCAATAGTAACGGATATTGCAGGAACAACAAGAGATATTGTTGAAGGGGAAATATCAATAAATGGTTTTGCCATAAATATAATAGATACTGCTGGGATTAGAAAATCAGATAATCTAGTTGAACAAATAGGGGTAAATAAAAGTATTCAGATGACTGAAAAAGCAGATTTAATAATATATATGTTAAATTATAATGATGTTTTTTCGAAAGAAGATGAAGATTTATTAAATAAAATAAATAAAAAACCATATATAGTATGTATAAATAAAACGGATTTAGAAAATAAATTAATTCTTCCAAAAAATATCGAAAATCCTATTAAAATGTGTATTCAAAATAATCAAGGAATAGAAGAATTAAAAAATAAAATTATCCAAATGTTTAATCTAGAACAAATAGAAACAGCAGATTTAAACTATATAACCAATCCAGATCAAATTGCAAAATTAAAAAAATGTTTAAATTTAACCAATGAAGTACTTGAAAAAGTTAAACATACAAGCGTAGATATGCTTGAAATAGATATAAGGGCAATATGGACATGTTTAGGAGAAATATTGGGCGAAAATTATGATGAAGAATTATTAGATGAATTATTTTCAAGATTTTGTGTAGGGAAGTGAGATAAATGGAATATGAAATAATAGTAGTAGGAGGAGGTCATGCCGGTTGCGAAGCTTCATTAGCATCAGCAAGAAAAGGTCATAATACTCTTCTAATATCATCAAATATAAAAAATATAGCAGATATGCCATGCAATCCTTCAATTGGTGGTTCTGCAAAAGGAATAGTTGTTAGAGAAATAGATGCTTTAGGAGGTGAAATGGGTAGAAATGCCGATAAATCATTACTCCAAATAAAGATGTTAAATAATGCCAAAGGGCCAGCTGTTCGTGCTTTACGTGCTCAAGCAGATAAGATAACATATCCACAGAATATGTTAAAAACATTAAAAAATACAAAAAATTTAACTATATTAGAAGGTATGGTTGAAGATTTAATCATAGAAAATGGTAAAGTAAATGGTGTTATTCTTGAAGATAATACAAAAATAAAATCAAAAATCGTAATATTAACGACAGGGACATATCTAAAATCTGATATAATGATTGGTTCAACAAGAACAAGAAGTGGTCCACATTATGAAAAGCCAAGTAATTTTTTAAGCGATAATTTAAAAAAATATGGTTTAAAAATAATTAGATTGAAAACTGGTACACCACAAAGAATTGATAAAAAAACAATAGATTTTTCAAAAACAGAATTAGAGGAAGGAGATAAAACACCTTTAACATTTAGTTTTGATAATGCTGTTTATTATGATGTTACTAAACAAATACCATGCCATTTAACATATACAACTTCTAAAACACATGAAATAATTAAAGAAAATATTCATAAATCAAGTATGTATGGCGGATTAAATGATGTAACTGGGGTTGGACCGAGATACTGTCCATCAATTGAAGATAAAGTAATGCGTTTTAAAGATAAAGAAAGACATCAATTATTTCTTGAACCAGAAAGCATATACTATGATGATATTTATTTACAGGGCTTTTCAACAAGTATGCCTTATGATATACAAGAACAAATGGTTCATTCTTTACCAGGATTAGAAAATGCTAAAATATTAAAATATGCTTATGCAATAGAATATGATGCTATTTATCCAACACAAATGAAAGCAAATTTAGAGTCAAAAATAATAGAAAATTTATTTACAGCAGGTCAGATAAATGGTACATCTGGTTATGAAGAAGCTGCATGTCAAGGATTAATGGCTGGAATAAATGCATCATTAAAATTAGAAAATAAAGAACCTCTTGTTTTAAAAAGAAATGAAGCTTATATTGGTGTTTTAATTGATGATTTAATAACAAAAGGAATAAAGGATCCATATCGTTTGCTTTCATCAAGAGCAGAATATCGTTTATTATTAAGAAGTGATAATGCAGATGAGCGATTAATGCCGATAGGTAATAGGATAGGTTTAGTATCTGATGAAAGATATAATAAATATCTTGAAAAAAAGAACCAAGAATTAGAATTAATGAATCTTTTGCAACAAACAAAAATAACGCCTAAACAAGATGTTTTAAGTTATTTAGAAAAAATTAATTCATCTACATTAAAAGATGGAATTTCCTTATATAATTTACTTAAAAGACCAGAAGTAAAAATAGAAAATATAGAACATTTTATTAATTTGGACGTATATTCAAAAGAAATAAAGGAAAATGTTGAAATTAATATTAAATATGAAGGATATATAAATAAGGTTAATAAAGAAGTAGTTGATTATAAAAAATTGGAATCAAAAAGAATTCCAAATGATATAGATTATGACAAAATAATAAATTTAGCAAGCGAAGCAAAACAAAAATTAAAAGAAATAAAACCAGAAACTCTTGCTCAAGCATTAAGGATAAGTGGTGTTAATCCAATAGACATATCATTGTTATCTATATATATAAAAAAGGAATATTCAAATGGAAATAAATGATTTTATTGAAGAATTAAAAAAAATAAATATTGAATTATCTTTAAATCAATTAGAACAATTAGAAAAATATTATAATTTAGTAATAAAAAAAAATAAAGTAATGAATTTAACTGGTATTACAGATAAAAAAGAATTTTATTTAAAACATTTTTATGATAGTTTAACTATAAATAAAATTATTGATTTGAATAAAATAAATTCTATATGCGATATAGGAAGTGGAGCTGGTTTTCCAGGTATTGTATTAAAAATTGTATTTCCTCATTTACATGTAACATTAATAGATTCATTAAATAAAAGAATAATATTTTTAAATGATGTGATAAAAGAATTAAATTTAACAAATATAGAAGCTATATGTACGCGAGCAGAAGAATTTTCTCGTATCAATGAAGAAAAATATGATTTAGTTACTGCAAGAGCAGTTGCTAGTTTAAGTATCCTTTTAGAGTGTTCAATTAGATTAGTAAAAATAGGTAAATTTTTTGTAGCAATGAAAGGAAATCAAATAGAATATTTTAATAATGAAAAAGAATTAAAAATTAAAAAAGTATCAGAAATAGATTTTGAATTACCTTTTGAAAGAAGCGAAAGAAAACTGCTCAAATTTGAAAAAATAAGTTCAACACCTAAAAAATATCCAAGAGCTTATAGTGTTATTAAAAAGAAACCACTATGAGTTTTTATTTCCCGGGAAATAATTGAGATCTTTTATTTTATAAGAAATTTTAAATTTTAAAATTATTTCCCAAAATATTTCCCAAAATGTTGAAATATTTTTTTATTTGTAGTATGATATAAATGTATTAGAATATAGGAGTTGTTATATGGAAGAAAAAAAAATAACCAATATTAATATAGAAAATGTGCTTCCAAATAGAATGCAACCAAGAATTGTATTTAGTGATGAAAATATTGATGAACTAGCAGACTCAATAAATAAGCATGGGATTATCAATCCAATAACTGTAAGAAGATTGGGTGACAAATATGAAATAATTGCTGGTGAAAGAAGATATAAAGCATGTAAATCAATTGGTTTAAAAGAAATACCGGCTATCGTAATAGATGCTGATGATAAAAAAACAGCTGAACTTGCTTTGATTGAAAATATTCAAAGGAAAGAACTATCACCAATAGAAGAAGGTATGTCTTATGAAAAAATTTTACAAATTGGTGATCTAACGCAAGCAGAATTATCAAAACAATTAGGTAAAAAACAATCAACAATTGCAAATAAAATAAGATTGTTAAAATTAGATGATGAAGTAAAAAATGCTTTATTAAATAATAAAATTTCAGAAAGACATGCAAGATCGCTTTTAAGATTGTATGATAAAAAAGATCAAAGACGAATGTTAGAAAAAATAATTAATCAAAGATTAACAGTAAGACAAACAGATGAAGAAATTGAAAAAATAGTAGATGAAAAAGGGGAAATGATCGAAATGGATAAAAATATACCAAGTAATAATTTAATAATAGAAAATAAAGAAGAAAAAATAACTGAACCTGAAACAAAAGTGAATCCAAGTTTTGTTGATATCAATAAAATAGAAGAAAAATCAGAAGAAATATTTAAAGAAAAGCCACCTGTAAATATAGAAGATTTGCTAAAACCAAATTCTACTCCAGGTGTTAATGAAGTAACAAAATCTGAAGAATCAAATAAAAAAAATGATTTTAAAGTTGAAGAACAAAATGGTATGAATATTGAGTCCCAACCTATGACTCATAAGTTTTTTAATTTTTTCCCTCAAGAAGAAAATGAGCCTACTAAAGAATCAACATCTTCACCAATGAATTTCAACATAAATGAAATAGAAATTTCTAATCCTAATGAAATAAAAATTTCTAATCCCCAAGAAGAACCTACACAAATAGATGAATTACCAGAAATGAAGATTGATCAAATTGATGTTCCAGAAGAAAAAGTAAACGAAGTTAATGAAAACATAGAACATGAGGAAAAAGAAACAAAATCACCGGAAATTGATTTAGATAATTTTAATCCTATAATCCATAATGATTTTGCTGGACAAGAAATAAATGATGATGATGTCGAATTTATAGAGGAAGAAGAACCAGAACAAGAAGTACAACCAGAACAACCAAAACAAATGCGTGATGTTATTAAAGCGATAAGAGAATGTAATGATGTTATTGAAAGCTATGGCTATCAGATTGAAACAGAAGAATTTGATTTAGATACAATGTATCAAGTTATATTTAAAATATATAAAAATTAGAACGAAAATATTCGTTCTTTTTATTAAATTATGATAAAATAAATATGGATGTGAAATTATGCAAAAATTAAAAATAATATATGAAGATAAATATTTGATAGTTATTGATAAACCACACAATTTATTAACAATAGCAACTGAAAAAGAAAAAGAAAATACATTATATCATGAAGTGTTAATGTACGAACAAAAAAAACATAAAAGTAATAAAATATTTATTGTTCATAGATTAGATAAAGAAACAAGTGGATTAGTATTATTTGCAAAATCAATTAAAATAAAAGAATTACTTCAAAATAATTGGAAAAATGTAAAAAGATATTATGTTGCACTTGTATCAGGAAAAGTTAATAAAACAGGTGAAATAAAAAGTTATTTAAAAGAAACAAAAACATTATTAACATATTCATCAAAAGATAAAACAGGTAAACTAGCTATTACAAAATATAAGCCAATAGAAATAACTGATAAATATTCTTTACTTGAAATACAAATATTAACAGGGAGAAAAAATCAAATACGAGTTCACATGCAAGATATTGGGCATCCAATAGTTGGCGACAAAAAATATAATCCAAAGTATAATTCTGTCAAACAAATGTGTTTAACAGCAAATAAGTTGGAATTCGTTCATCCTATAACAAAAAAAGATATTCTTTTAGAAATTAGTATTCCCAAAGAATATATTAATTTGATATCAAAAAGGTAAGAAAATTAAAAAATATATTATAAAAAAATATGTAAACAAAGAAGGTAAAAAATGAAGAATAAAAAATATTTAGTATTTTTAGTTATATTTATAATTATTGCTCTAATTCCAACTTTATTTAAAGGAATATTTATTGGTCATGATATAACTTTTCATCTATCAAGAATAGAAGGAATAACTGATGGACTTAAAAATGGAACATTCCCAGTATTAATATATCCAGGATATTTAAATAATTATGGATATGCAAGTGGAATTTTTTATCCAGATTTTTTTCTTTATCTTCCTGCAATATTGCATTTATTAAATTTAACTACTATTGCATCGTATAAAATCTTATTAGTTCTCATAACTATAGCGATTCCATTTTCAATGTATTTTTGTATAAATAAAATTACTAAATCAGAAAAATCGGCATTAATTACATCAATAATATATTTGATGAGTTCATATAGAATAACTGATATGTGGGTAAGAGCTGCTTTAGGAGAAACAATTACATTTATATTTTGGCCATTTCTTATATTAGGACTATATGAAATTATATATGGTGAAGAAAAAAATTGGAAATATTTAACAATTGGTCTAGTAGGAATAGTATTAAGTCATTTAATAAGTATTTTATTCGCACTCATTGTAATTTTTATATTTTGTTTAATAAACATAAAAAAAATATTTTCTAATAAAGCACGACTTTTAAATTTAATTAAATCTGGTATTTTTAGTATATTAATTACATCTTTTTTTATATTTCCATTATTAGAAATGATGAAAAGTGATAGTTTTAATTATTCAAATTATACAAATGGTGAATTAATAGAAACACGTACAGTATCACCTTTATTAAATATAATAGAAATTCCATCTAGCCAAGAACCATGGATTCCTCAAGGAATAGGAATTATCTTTATATATTTATTTATAAAATATGCTTTCAAAAAAACAAATAATTTTTCATTTAAAATATTTTGTTTAATTTTTGGTTTTGTGTTATTAATTGCAACAACTAATCTTTTTCCTTGGGAAATATTTGGAAAAATATTAGGTATTATTCAGTTTCCATGGCGTTTATATCTTCCAATAACAATTTTGTTTTTATTTGGTTTTTCAGAAAATATAAAGGCAGAAAAAATATCAGTAATAATATTGTTTACTTTATTTACTTTTTCAATTGGAACATATTATACATATAGATATGATACGACAACTAACGAATATAAATATAATATAATGGCTGGTGAATATATACCCAAAAATGTAGATATTAATAAATATTATGAAAGAGGAGAAATCATAACTTCCAATAATAATGTAGAATCAACATTTACAAGAAAAGGTACAATACTGAATATAAATTATAAAAATTCAGATGATAATACATATTTAGAATTGCCATTACTTTATTATAAAGGTTATAAAGCAAGTGATAATTCTAAAATAGAAAAAGGTTCTAATGGAATGGTTCGGGTATATATAAACAAAGGGAAAAATAACATTAAAATTAAGTATGAATTAACACTTATAAGAAAAATATCATACGTATTATCAATTTTATCAACAATTTTATTTATTATAATAAATATTAAAAATTTTTCTTCAAAGAAAAAATTAAATCAATAGTCATTATCAAAACAATAAATAAACTAAATTTATATGAAATTAGATTAAAAAAATTAGTTAAAAAAGGATTAGTTATAGCATTAATAGGAACATTCGCTATAAGTTTAGTAGGATGTAAAGAAAAAAAAGAATCTATAAATACAATGGATAAGGATACTTTAGTTTTAGGCTTTGATGATACCTTTGTTCCAATGGGATTTAAAGGGGATAATGGAGAATATACAGGTTTTGATATAGAACTTGCTGAGGAAATTGGTAAAAAACTTGGAAAAGAAATAGAATATCAACCAATAGATTGGTCTATGAAGGAATCAGAATTAAATAATGGCAATGTGGACCTTTTATGGAATGGATTTTCTATAACTGAAGATAGAAAGAAAAAAGTAGATTTTACAAAACCTTATTTAAAAAATACACAAGGAATAATTGTATTAGCAAATTCAGATATTAAAACAAAGGAAGATTTAAAGGGAAAAGTAGTAGCAGCTCAAGACCAATCAAGTGCTGTAGATGCAATTGGGGATTATAAAGACAACTTTAAAGAATTAGTTACATTTTCAACTAATGATGAAGCTTTAAGAGATTTAGAAGCAGGAAGATGTGATGCTGTTGTAGCTGATGAAATTTTAGTTAAATATTATACAAATCTTAAGGGTGAAGATAAGTATAAAATTTTAGATGACAACTTTGGAGAAGAAGAATATGCAGTTGGTGTAAGAAAGGGCGATACAGAATTAGTTAATGCTTGGAATAAAGCTTATGATGAATTAGTTTCAGAAGGTATTGCAGGAGAAATATCAAAGAAATGGTTTGGCTCTGATATAGTAGAAAAGTAGATTAAAATGGAGGAGTTACTTAACTTATGAATTTTATGGAATTAATGCCTCAGCTATTTGAAGGCTTAAAAGTAACATTAAAAATATTTTTCTTAACACTTATATTTTCTCTTCCTCTTGGAGTTATTGTTTCTCTTGGAAGAATATCTAAGTTTAAGATATTACAAAAGATAACAGGCGTTTATGTTCTTATTTTAAGAGGAACTCCTTTGTTATTACAAATAATATTTATATATTTTGGACTTCCAGCAGTAGGAATAAGTGTTTTAAGAGAACCAGCTGCCCTTGTTGCTATGATATTAAACTATGCAGCTTATTTTGCAGAAATATTTAGAGCATGAATACTTTCTATAGATAAAGGACAATATGAGGGAGCAGAAGTTCTTGGATTATCTTCAAAAGATACATTTTTTAGAATAATACTTCCTCAAGCTTTTAAAAGAATACTTCCACCAGTTGCAAATGAAGTTATAACTTTAGTTAAAGATACTTCACTTGTATATGTAGTAGGACTTGATGACCTTCTTAAGATAGGAAAAATAGCAAATAATAGATATGCTTCTTTAGTACCTTTAATATTTGTAGGAATAATATATCTTATTTTAGTAGCAATATTTACAAAAATATTTGCATTAATTGAAAAGAAGTTTAATTATTATGAATAAGGAGGACAAGGATGCTTACAGTTAGTGGATTAAGAAAAAGCTTTGGAAAAAATGAAGTTTTAAAAGGTGTAGATTTACATATAGAAGAAGGAGAGATAGTTGTAATAGTTGGTCCTTCAGGGGGAGGAAAAACAACCTTTTTAAGATGTGTAAATGCTTTAGAAAAAGCTAATAAAGGAAATATAGAGATTGATGGAAAGTTTTTATGTAAAGATGGAGTATATGCTGAAAAAAGTAAACTTAAAGATATAAGAAAAGATATTGGTTTAGTTTCTCAA
>ERZ824600.2846-NODE-2846-length-17495-cov-3.350975_pt1 | contig 17495 bp, 16 predicted proteins | sample MGYA00519933_ERZ824600 | MGnify/ENA primary metagenome ERZ824600 (study PRJEB31778, sample SAMEA3449178) | human gut metagenome | biome: human gut; feature: human-associated habitat; material: faeces | place: United Kingdom | collected 2010/2012 ... | reverse complement strand
ACCAGCACAGAGGGATCGAAGCGATGCTGCGCGGCGGACCGGATCGGAGAACCCTTCCCGTCATGGAGACGGTCGCCGGAGACTCCTCGGCGGCGTCCGCTCTGGCATATTGTCAGATTCTGGAGGCGTTTTCTCCCGACTGCCGGATTTCCAGACGGTCCCAGGCGCTTCGGGCAATCGCTCTGGAGCTGGAACGGATCGCCAACCATGTCGGGGATCTCGGCGCGCTCGCCGGCGATACGGCATATCTGCCCACGGCCTCCTACTGCGGACGCATCCGCGGAGAGTTTCTCAATATGACTGCGGAACTGTGCGGAAACCGCTTCGGACGCGGTCTGATCACGCCGAACGGAATCGGTTTCCCGGTCGATTCGGCGCTCCTTGCCGATCTTCGGAATCGGCTGGATCGGACCGCCGCCGATCTCTGGAATGCGCTGGAACTGATGTTCGATTCCCCGTCGGTGCTCGACCGCCTCGAAAACACCGGATTCCTTTCAAAGGAGACGGCAAAGGAGATCGGACTGGTCGGTGTTGCCGCCCGCGCAAGCGGAATCCGGTGTGACATCCGCTCCACCCATCCGTCGGGCTTCTACCGGATCGCTGCTCCCGCTCTCTGCTCTGTCGCGTCCGGAGATGTGTTCGCCCGCGCGGAGGTGCGCCGTCTGGAACTGAAGGAGTCGCTCCGCTTTGTCCGGGAGCTGATCGAAAATCTGCCGGAGGAAGGAGAGAAGAACTCTGTCGCTCCGGATCGCCATCTTCCGCCCGATTCCATAGCGGTCTCCCTGGTCGAAAGCTGGCGCGGCGAACTCTGCCATACCGCGCTGACCACTCCGGAGGGCCGGTTCCTCGCTTATAAGATCGTCGATCCCTCGTTCCACAACTGGTTCGGACTGGCAATGGCTCTCCGCGGAGAACAGATTTCCAATTTTCCGCTCTGCAATAAAAGTTTCAACTTGTCCTACTGCGGACACGATTTATAACGAGGTGCCTCATGCTGAAAACGTTGAAAGCCAGATGGACGCAGGGATACCGAACCGGAACATTCCCGGAGCGGGAACCCCGCATGCCGGCCCGTTTTGCCGGTCTTCCTGAAATCGGCACGGCCGCATGTCCGCCGGAGTGCCGGCAGTGCGCCGAGGTCTGCCCGACCGACGCCATCACCCGGACCGGAAATTCCATCGCGCTGGACATGGGGTGCTGTCTCTTCTGCTCCAAATGCGCAGTCGCGTGTCCGCAGAAGCAGATCACATTTACAAAACAGCACGATTTCGCCGCGTTCCGCCGGGAAGCTCTGATCCGAACCGCCGCCGCGCCTTTCCTCCGGGAGCTTCAGCCGAATCGTGAGATTGCGGACCTCTGCGGAAAATCCCTGAAAATTCGTCAGGTCTCCGCCGGAGGCTGTGCCGCCTGTGAACTCGATTTCAATGTCCTCAATACGCTCGCCTGGGATATGGGGCGTTTCGGAATCCAGGTCGTGGCTTCGCCTCGTCATGCGGACTGCATCCTCGTAACCGGTCCCGTGAGTCGAAACATGCTCACCGCCCTTCGGAAGACCTATGATGCCATGCCCAGCCCCGCTTTTGTGATCGCCTGCGGAACCTGTGCCGTCTCCGGCGGACTCTTCCGGAACAACCCGGAGTGTTGCGGCGGTGTTGATTCGGTTCTCAAACCCGATCTCTATGTTCCGGGCTGTCCGCCGCACCCCGCAACTCTGCTCGACGCCCTCATCCGCTTCCTCGGACGCAAAATCCGCAGAAAATAAAAAAGCCCCGCTCTTTTCAGGCGGGGCCTCTTCATGCAACGACAGCGGAATTACTTCGCAACCGGGCATTTCAGCTTGGCATAGTCAGCCTTGCTGACAAACTTCGTCAGATTGGTTCCATCATCATCCGTTGCTTTGACGGCATAGCGTTCCTGGATGCCCTTGGCAGTTTCTCTCTTGTAGACGACCTTCTTGCAATTCTTTTCAGCGATTTCGACTTTCTCTCTCTTCTTGACGTTGAAAAACTCCATGGCTTGTCTCCCTTGTTATTGGGTTATTATTCAAGCACAATTTTGTGCTTACGGCGTAATAGTATCATGAACTCAATTCATTTTCAAATGGAAAATCCAAAAAACATGGAGAAAAAAACGGATTTTTTAATTTTTTCCGCTCTTTCAGCATTTTTCGAGAGGGTCACGCCCGAAATCCGGGTGGATCCCAAAGCGCGTGAGAACAAAATCCGCCTTGACCGGATCGTCAGGAAAAATATTCCGGAACGCTTCTGTGATCTCCAAAGCGGTTTCCCGGTCCGCCGCTTTCCGCCGGGTCAGTCCCAGCTCCCGGGCGATCCGGTGAAGATGGGTGTCCAGCGGAACAATCAGATGCGAAGGCGGAATCCTTGTCCACCCCCCGGGATCCACCGCATCCTGCCGCACCAGCCACCGGAGCATCAGATTCAGCCGCTTGCACGCACTCCCCCGCTTCGGCGATGGAAGAAGAGTCGATTCCCCTCCCGGAAAACAGGTGCACAACTCCGAACAGAAGTGCTCCTCCGCCCGAAGCACCGTCGCATCCCTCTCCCGGTCGAACCCCGCCGCAAAACACGATTCCAGCGATCCATGCCGGTCCAGCGCGATCCGGACCCCTTCCAGAAGATTCGCCAGATCCTCCCCCGTGTGAAACCGATGCTTGAATCCCCGAAAATCCCGGCGGAAACGCTCCGCATTCCCCGAACGGACATAATCCGACGGATGCTCCCCCAGAATCCCGAACACCTTCTGCAGACTCTTCAGAATCTGCAGAACCCGTCCATACGCCAGCGACGAGGCCGCCAGCGCTGCAATTTCCCGGTCCTCCACTCTCCGGAACGGAACAACCATCTCCAGCGGATCCGGAGAGATATAGCGCGCATCCGCGTAAACAGCATAAAGCCGCTCCAGTCTTGGACCGAGCGGCTTCAACGAGCGCTGTCTTGGCGGATTACTGTTTGGCAAACTCATCCTTGCCCGCTCCGCACTCCGGACAGACCCAGTCTTCCGGAAGTTTGTCGAACGGGGTTCCAGGTGCAATCCCGTTGTCCGGATCGCCCTTTTCCGGATCGTACACATAACCGCAGACATTGCAGACATACTTGTCCATGTTTCATTCCTCCTTGAATTTCTGTTATTGTTTCGCCCGTTCCAGCAGAAGTCTGCCGATCCGGACTCCAAAGTCAAAACACTTCTGAAAATCCTCTTGCGACGACGCAAATTTCAGCTTGAGCGGCTCCTCCGGCATCTCCGCATTCATGCTCTTGAGAATCTCGGCCGCCTGAACGGCCGCTTCTCCGCTCCAGCCAAACGATCCGAACGTCGCCCCGATCAAATTCTTCGGACGAAGTCCCTTCAGATAGCAGAGCACATCCGCCACAGACGGGAAAAGCATGTTGTTGATCGTCGGAGAACCGACCACCAGCGCTCCCGCTCCCATCACCGCCGTTGCCACATCACTGCGGAAACGGGAGTGCATGCAGCAGACCGTCACTCCGGCTCCGGTCGAACGGATTCCATCGGCAATGGCGCGTCCCATCTTGTCGGTCGCGCCCCACATGGTGTCGTACACCACCACCGCGCGCGGTTCCGGCTTCTGCTCCGCAAATTTCCGGTACAGCTCCAGCGGCTTCGCCACATCGGCGCCCCGCCACACCGGACCGTGATCGGTCGCAATATACTGAACATCCAGATTCAACGACGGAAACACCTCAAGAAGTTTCAGAACCTGCGGCGAAAACAGAAGAAGAATATTCGCATAGTACTTCCTCATCTCCTCTTCCACCACATCCCACGGATTCTCGTCGATGAACAGACGATCCGTCGCCAGATGCATCCCGAACCCGTCCTGCGTAAAGAGAATCTTCTCCTCTTTCAGATACGAGAACATGCTGTCCGGCCAATGCAGCATCTTCGTCTCCACAAACGAGAGGCTCAGCCCTCCAAGATCAATGCTGTCCCCGGTTTTCACCGCCGTCAGCTTCTCTCCGATGTGGAACTGGGCGTCCAGAATCCGGACTCCTGCCACCGATGCGTACACCTTTTCCGGCTGAAGATCCGCAATCGCATCCGCAAGCGCTCCGGAGTGATCCGGCTCCGCATGGTTCGAAACAATAATCTCGATCTTCGAAGGATCCATCACCGAGGCAATTCGCGAGTACATCTCCTCCTTGAACGGCGCCTTGACCGTATCAATCAGCGTCGGTTTCTCTCCCAGAACAAGATATGCGTTATAGGTCGTTCCGCGATGCGTGTGGTATCCGTGAAACTCTTTCAGATTCCAGTCGATCGCACCGACCCACCACACTTTGTCGGTGATTTTTACAGCTTTGAATGACATCTTTTCCGTCCTTCTTGATTGAAACGCTCAGAGATTGTTCGCCCACAGCCCGTGAAGGTTGCAGTACTCCCGGATCACCACTCCCGCTTTCAGCTTCTGCTGGAACAGCGCTTCCGGCGCTTCGCCCGGTTTCAGATAGCGGCGCTCGACATGATCGCCGTCAATGATTTCGATCCACTCGATATAATGTTCCGGTGTCATCGGGTGCGGAGTCGATCCCACCACCACTTTCGTGTCGCCCGATGGCAGCGCCGTCGGCACGGGAACGTGTTTCTCCGTCGCGGAATCCGCAGTCTTCTCCTGCATCGGCGTCATCGGCGTTCCGCAGCAGCTGAATGCTTCATCCGTGCATCCGTCGCCGTTCAGAACCTCTATCACGGAATGGCACTTCGCACATTTGAAAATCGAACTTCTTTTCTTCATCTTCTGTTCCTCCTCTGTTTTTGATTTCCTTTTCCGCGGACGGGGGGACTCCCGGGGAAAAGTTGTTATTTCAGCATCTCCGTGTAACACGGAATGCAGTATCCGTCAAACTCAACTTTCACATCGGAAATCCTTCCGGAAAGCATCCCTTCCAGATCCCGGTTCAGCGATTTGGAGCGATCAATGTGCAGATCTTCCACTGCGCCGCATTTCCGGCAGCGGAGATGATAGTGTATGGAGGTATCCCCATCATAGCGGCTCTGCCTCCCTGCCAGTTCGATCCGCTTGATCTCTCCGGCGTCCGCAAGAAGCCCGAGGTTCCGATAGACCGTGGCCAGGCTGATTTTCGGCAGCCTCTGTTTGACGATGCAGTACAGCTCATCGGCAGTCGGGTGGCACTTCAATTTCCGCAACTCTTCCATGATGACTCTGCGCTGACAGGTGTTGCTTAACTTCATCGTTCCAAATCTCCAGAGTGATTTCAATCGTTCCGGCGTTTCCGTGCGTCGGATGGTTCAGCACTGCTGACAATACAAGTATAGATCTTCTTTTAAAAAATGCAAGTACAAAATCCTCTTCCTCTACAATTTTCCTTCTCCTCCGCGATGAAAAGTTCCGTTCCCGTTCTCCTGTCCCGCGTTCCGGGTGGGAAAACCGCATCAGAGAGAGAATCCCGGAACGGTCCGCTCCAGAAACTCCTTCATCCGGCTGCGGAAGTGTTCCGTGCTGAACGTTTCCGCGTGACGTTTCAGTTCCGCCGGATCGAAGCGTCGTGTTTCAAACTCTTCCAGTGCGCCGCACAGCGACTCCACCGTCGGTTCCGGGAAAAATATCCCGGTTTTCTCCGTAACCGTTTCCAGCGCGCCGCCCTGTCCCAGCGCAAGGACCGGGGTTCCTGCCGCCTGCGCTTCAACCGGAACGATTCCAAAATCCTCAACGCCCGGAAACAACAGTGCTTCCGCCTCCGCATAGAGCCTCCGCAGCTTCTCTCCCTCTGTCCTCCCCGCAAAGACAATCCGGTCGTCCGCCCGGGCCTCCAGACGCTCTCTCAGCGCTCCTTCCCCCACAAGAATCAGACGCCGGTTCATCCTCCGGCAGGCTTCCAGTGCCAGATCGGGTCGCTTGTAATCCGTCAGCTGCCCCACAAACAGAAAATACCCTTTCTTCTCATATTTTCCCCCCTGGAAAAAGGAGACCTCCGCCGGCGGATGGATCACTGTGGATTCCCGTCCGTAAATTCGCCGGATCCGTTCGGCGACAAAGCGGCTGTTCGCAATGAAACAATCCACCGCCTCCGCCGATTTCCTGTCGTATCTCCGCAGCGGCTCCCGGAAGAGACGCATCGCCGCTTTCCCCGCAAAGCCCGCCGCGCGGTAATACTCCTCGTACATATCCCAGAGATACCGCATGGGCGTGTGGCAGTAGCAGATATGCAGCGCCCCCGCCGGTTTGCGGATCCCTTTCACCGGTCCCGATTCGCTGGACAGCAGAAGATCGTATCCGGAAAGATCCAGTCCTTTCAGCGCCCAGGGCATCAGTGGAAGATATTTCTGACAGCTGTTCCGGGCGCCCGGAAGACGTCCGATCGCCGTTTCAATGATCCGATGCGATGCAAACGGCTCTCCGATCCGTTCCCGGTTCCACGCATGGGTGTAGAGATCCGCATCCGGAAACATGCGGCAGAACTCCGCAAGAACTTTCTCGCCGCCCCGCAGATTGGTCAGCCAGTAGTGAAGAAGCGCGGTTTTCATTCGTTCCCGTGCATCCTATTTTGCTCCGCGTCCGGTGACCACCTCGATCACGGTCCGCAGAAGAATGTAGTAGTCCAGCCAGATCGACCAGTTGACAATGTAGTTGACATCCAGACGCACTCTTGTTTCATAGTCCAGATTGCTCCGTCCGGAAACCTGCCAGAGACCGGTCACCCCCGGCTTGACCCGGCGGAGAAGATCCAGATTCTCCGCATAGTAGTGCATCTCCTTCGGCACGATCGGACGGGGACCGATCAGCGACATCTCCCCCCGAAGAACATTGATCATCTGCGGCAGTTCGTCCAGACTGCTCTTCCGCAGGAATCTTCCGAACGGCGTCACCCGCGGATCATGCTCCAGCTTGAACTTCTCCTCCCACTCCTTCTTCAGCTCCGGATTGGAATCCAGAAGATCATGAAGCCGCTTGTCCGCATTGACATACATGGTCCGGAACTTGATCACCCGGAACTGCTTCCCGCCGATTCCCATCCGCTTCGCATAATAGAACACCGGTCCCCGGCTCGTCAGCTTCACAAGAATTCCCAGAATCAGAAGAAGCGGACTCGAAAGCACAATCACAAAAAACGAGATCAGTGCCTCCGAAACAATCTTCCAGAACCGCGGCAGTTTCAGAAGCAGCTGATTGCAGATCTCCACACTGGCATAACTGTTCAGCAGATTGACCGGATACGCCCAGGAGATCGGAAGAACATGATAGTCCGGAATGATCGTGATGTGACGGAAACTCCGCCCGAGATCATTGATCACTTCCCGGATGATGTCCAGCGGAAGTGAACAGATCACATATTTGACATTGTATTCCCGCGCAATGTCGTTTCCCGCCTTCAGCGGTCCGAGAATCGACAAATTCAAATCGTTCGGCAGCTTTCTTGGCCGGTCGTCCAGAAAACCGATGACCTTGAATCCGAAATGGGAGTCCTTCTTCAGCTCGCGGGCGATCCGGAGCGCCGTCGGACTCGCCCCCGCAATCACGATCGGAATCTGGCCGATGTCCAGCAGCCTCATCCCCTTGCGGAGCACGATCCGGCAGAGCGGAAGAAAAAAGACCGTCAGAATCCAGCTCGACATGAGCACCCAGCGCGAATACTCCACCGCCTGTCTCCGCAGAAACAGATAAAAGAAGATCACTGCAAACGTCAGCGAAACCGCATAAAACGTGTTCCGCAGCTCCTCCACCGGATCCACCGCCGCTCCGGGATACAGAATGTTCCCATGGTAAAGATGAAGCAGTGTGTTGAACGCAATCAGAACAAAGGCGCTCGGCCAGAGATGGGTGTACAGCGAGAAATTATCCAGGTCAATCCGCACGACATCCCGGAAAAACAGCGCGGTCCCGAGCAGGATCACAAGAAAACAGGCGGAATCGCACAGCATCAGCAGCAGAACCCGCAACCGTCCCTGATTCATGGTTTCATACCCTCCCGAAACGCTTCCGGATAAAAGCCGGAGTGAAGTTTTACGGACTTTTTCCGTCGGTGTCTTGAATTTCATAATATAATATAGGTGGGCCGGAATGCAAACTTCTCCGGAGAGTTTTCCGGTCTTTCTCCATCTTTCCGCGGGAGATTCCGCCGGGGAAGGGGGGAGGTGAGGCGGGGGCGGATGGAAGAAGGGGTTTTCCGGAAACTTCTCCCGAGTTTTTGTCGGGAGAGGTGCTTGAAATTCCCGCGCTTTGCGCTATACTTTACACCGTGAAGCAAAACATCTAAAAGAAGGAAAATCATTATGATTCGGACTCTGTTTCTTTCACTTCTCCTTGTTGCGGGGCTGGTGGTCTCCGCGGATGTGGTCGAGCATACCGTCGGCGGCCGGGCCTCGATCAACGACACGCTCCTGTTCCGGGGCGTGCAGGGAAATTCGGAACTGAACAGGCTGCTGCCGAAGGATCTGGCCAACTGCGGATGGTTTGACATGGTCCGGTCGGGCGTTGCCAATTATATCGTCTCCGGAAGCGCAAGCGGCAACACGCTCCGCCTGGATCTCCTGAGCGGGGCCGGTTCGCGGATTACGACCATTACGACAAGCGGAGAGAATCCGGAAACGGTCTCCAAACGGGCGGTCGATGCTCTGCTGCAGTATCTGTACAAGATTCCGGGAATCTGCTGCTCAAAGATTCTGTTCGTCGCACAGACCGCGCCGTTCCAGAAGGAGATCTACATGTGCGATTATGACGGAACCAATCTGGTGCAGCTGACCCGCAATGGTGGTCTTTCGCTGGATCCGCTGTGGGTGCCGGGCGGCCGGTCGATCGTTTACAGCTTTGTCGGCCGCACCTACTCCACGCTGATCGAACAGGCGCTGAACTCCAAACGGAACCGCCGTCTGGCGCGTTTCACCGGACTGAACGCCGGGGGACGGGTCTCTCCCGACGGAGAAAAGGTGGCGCTGATCCTCAGCAAGGATAATCAGGTGGATCTGTATGTCCGCAGCGTCAATGGAACCGAGCTGCGCCGTCTGACAAGGGACAAGGCGGTGGAGGCTTCGCCGGTCTGGTCGCCCGATGGAAAATACATCTGTTATGTTTCGGATGCCGGAAGCGGGCGTCCGCGTCTGCACGTTGTCTCTGCGACGGGCGGCTTTTCCAAGCGTCTGCCCGGCGCGCTGGGCAGCGAGAGCGTCTCTCCTTCCTGGAGCAAGGATGGAAAAATCGCCTATTCGGCCCGCCTCGGAAATTACACCGTGGCCGTGCTGGATCCGACCGGGAAAAAGTCTTCGCGCGACACCAAGCAGCAGTACGGCGCCCTGAAACTCGGTTCCGGGGACTGGGAAAGTCCTTCCTGGGCTCCCGACGGACGCCATGTGGTCTGTTCCCGCAATTTCGGAATCTATGTCGTGGACACCTGGAAGGGAACTGCCCGTCAGATTCTCGGCGGAAAATCCAAACTGAGTCTGCCCGACTGGTCCGATATCCTGTTCTTCTGACCCGAAGTTGAAAAAATGATGAAGTACGACTGGCTGGAATCCGCCGGATTCTTCACGATCGATCTCGGACTGGACCGGGTTCGGGAACTGCTGAACCGGCTCGGAAATCCGGAAAAAAAGCTCAGATTCATTCATGTGGCGGGAAGCAATGGGAAGGGATCGGTCTGCACATTCGTTGAGAACGGACTGCGGGGATGCGGATTTTCGACAGGGTTTTATTCGTCGCCGCACCTGATCCATCTGGCGGAGCGATACCGGATCAACGGAAAGGTCGTGGAGGAGGAAAGGCTGGATTCCGCGGCGGAGGTGGTCCGGCCGGTTGTCGAAGAGATGCGCGCCGAGGGGAAAGCTCCCACCTATTTCGAGATGACCACCGCTCTGGCTCTGGTGCTGTTCGAACGCGAAAAACCGGATTTCGTCGTCTGGGAAACCGGGCTGGGCGGCCGGCTGGATGCAACCAATGTTGTTCAGCCTCTGCTTTCCATCATTACCGGGATTTCGCTGGAGCATACGGAGTATCTCGGGTCGACTCTGGTGGCAATCGCGCGGGAGAAGGCCGGAATCATCAAAGACAAGGTCCCGGTGCTCTGCGGTCCGCTGAAGCCGGAGGCGCTGGAGGTGATCCGGAAGGTCGCGGCGGAACGGGGGGCGCCGTTGACGGTGGTGCCGCCGTATGAGGGAGAGTTTCATCTCCTGCGTCTGCCCGGCGGAATCGTGCGTCAGGAGCTTGTGCTGGAAGGGGAGAAAGTCCGCATTCCGCTGCCCGGGGTTTATCAGCGCAACAATGCGCGTCTGGCGGCGCGTGCTCTGGCGCTCCTTGCCGAAATGGAGAATTTCCCGCTTCGGAAGGCTCTTGCGGCTCTGGAACAGGCAGAATGGCCGGCCCGGATGCAGGTGGTGCCGGAACGGAATCTGCTGATTGACGGAGCGCATAATCCCGAGGGGGCGGAAGTGCTCGCCCGTTCGCTGCGGGAGATGTATCCGGGGGAGAAGTTCCATTTTATCGCGGGGTGTTTTGCCGACAAGAATGCTTCGGAAGTGCTGAGATTCCTTGCGCCGCTGGCGCTGGATTTCCGATGGATTGCGTTTGACGGCGCCGGGAGGGCGGTCTGTCCGCCGGAGCAGCTTTCGGCGCTGCTGAAGCCGTATGCGCCGGAGTGTCCGACGGAGTGCTGTTCTCTGGAGAAGGCGCTGGCCGATCTGCCCCGCCGCGAACGATCCGTGCTGACCGGTTCGCTTCACATGTGCGGAGAGGCGCTGGAGATTCTTCAGCGCGGATAAGAAATCAGAAACAGAATCCCTGTCGGATTGATTGTTTTCCCAAAGAATTTTTCCCGATCTCTTTGCGGATCTCCCGCGGAGAAAATGCTTTTTTCCGCTTAGTCTTGTATTCCGGAATGATAAGATGGATTCCATCGGTTTCAATCTTGAATTTTTCTCTGTTTTACGCTATAATCTCTCAGGAAGCAGAAGGAAAAGAAAGATGAAGTTTAGTAACACATTGTGAGACGATGAAAACCAAAGTGCTGGAGAAGGCGTTTCGAATTCTTGAATCGGCGGTGACGGGGTCTCCGGAGGCGCTCACCCTGTCGAAGATGATGGATCTTTCCGGGCTGAACCGCCAGACCTGCGCCCGTCTGATCGCCGATCTGACGGAGATGGGGTATCTGGAACATGCCGGGCCGAGAAAAGGGTTTCGCGCGGGAGCCCGGGCGTTTCTGCTCGGAAGACGGGTTCGGTACGAAACGGAACTGCGGAAAATAGCAGAGCCGTATGTGCGGGAGACGGCGGAACGGCTCGGAACGTTTGTCACGCTTTCGAAAATGGATCATGGACTGCGGTATAATCTGCTGGAGTGCAACGGGTGTCCGTCGCTGTCGCTGGATCTGCGTCCGCTGGGGAACAACGATCTGGCGTTCACGGCGTCCGGTCATGTGCTCCTCGCTTGGATGGAGAGGGAGGAGCGGGAGGCGCTGCTGGAGAAGTTCCCGGAAATCCTGAACAGACCGTCGTTCATGCGCACGGTCTTCTGTGATCCGGAGAGGCGGACAAGGTATCTGGAGGAGGTGCGGCGGAACGGATCTGCGTCGCTTCTCAGCGAATGGTGGGGAATCACTGCGGTGCCCCTGTTCCGCGATGGAAAGTGTGTCGCGGCGCTTGCGTCCGCCCGTCCGGCTGAATTCGTGACGGAGGAAAAACGCCGCGTTGAACTGGATTTCCTGATGGAACGCGCTCGCGAGATCAATCGCCGGCTGGATCTGGAATAATGAAATGAATTTGTCGTCGGAAACGTGGAATGGTTTTTTGCCCTGAAAGGAGATTTGCCCCGTGATGCCGCTCAAACCTTTTTTTGCCTATCGGTCGTTTCGCCGGGAGCTGGAGACGGTCCGCCGGTTCTATGAAACCGGAGTCCGTCAGTTCTGCGTGTTCCCGGCCAATACGACTAATTCGCTCGGCCAGCCGTATGTGGAATACCCCCCGAACTGGATATTCTTCGATACGTACGAGTTCGAGCATGTGGACCGCCAGATCGCCGATCTGCTCTCGGCGGCTCCGGAGGCGGAACTGCTGTGCATGATCGATCTCAATTCGCCGAACTGGCTGGTGCGGCAGCTGATGCAGACCCTCGCGGACAGCACGCTTGGATTGACCAATGCGCTGACGACCGAACGGTGGAGGGTGGAGACGGGGAAGTATCTGCGTGCGCTGATTGCTCATATCGAGACAGTCTGGCCGCGCCGCGTTCGCGCCTACATCCTCGCCTGCGGCATGACCGACGAATGGATGGACTATTCCAAGGGCTGTGAACTGGCCGGGAAACGTTCCGCATATCGCCGCTGGTGCGCGGAACGGGGAGAACAGGAGCCCGATTCCATTCCGGATCTGGCGCACCGCTTCCGGTCGGATCCGCCGCTTTTTCTGCGTGATCCGGAAAAGGATGCGGAATCGCTGCGATACTGGAGATTCATCAGCGAATGCGTGGCGGATGGGATCGGCGCCTTTGTGGCGGAGACCAGAAAGAGGATCCCGGAGGAGACTGCTCTCGGTGTCTTTTACGGCTACATTCTGCAGCTGACACGGGCGCGGCTGGTTCAGTGCGGACATCTTGCGTATGAGAAGGTCTGCGAGATTCCGGGACTGGATTTCCTGATCAGTCCCGGCTGTTATTACGATCGTGAGATGGGGGGAGGAGCCGGATTCATGGCTCCGAACGGAACTCTGCATCTCCATGGGAAAAACGCGTTCCACGAGATCGATCACGGAACAAGCACGGCGAATTATCAGCTCCGAAGCGGAATCCGGCTCCAATGGATGAAGGGATGGCCGGATGAGGCGGCGGATGTCGCAGGGATCCGGAGGGAGTTCTGCCGCTCGCTGTTCCACGGAGCGTCGCTCTGGTGGTTCGACATGTGGGGCGGATATTACGAATCCGGAAGACTGGTGGAGGAAATCGGGACATTTCAGAAAATCCATGACCGTCTGGCGGATGTGCGACGCGAACCGGAGGCGCAGATCGCCGTCATTGTCGATCCGGAGAGTGCACTCTATGTCGACGACGAGGCTCCGGAAACCATTGCGGAGGAGATGATGCCCCTTCTGCTGCGCGCCTGCAACCGCTGCGGTGCGCCGTACCGGGTGTTCTCCTTCCGGGATATTCCGCATATTGAGCAGTTGGATGCGTACCGTCTGGTGCTGCTGCCCGGACTCTTCGAACTGTCGGAGGAGAAGGAGAAAATTCTCCGGAAGTGGATCTTGAAGGGGGATCGGACGGTGGTCTGGCTCTATGGAGCCGCGCTGTTCGACGGACGGAGAAAAACTCCTTCCCGGATGCGGGAGCTGACCGGATTCCGGCAGGAAGAGTCCGGAGCCCCGGAACGGAAAATGGAAAACTGGACCAGTGTCTTCCTGCCCGATTCCAGGAGTTTGACGCCGGAGAAACTGCGGTCCCTGGCGGAGAAGGCGGGGGTTCATTTCTATACGGATCTTCTCTGCCCGGTGTGGGCGTCGCGCGATCTGCTGATGATTCATACGGCGGAGAGCGGACGGCAGACGATCCGTCTGCGCCGCCCCGCCGGAATCCGGATGCTGCTGGGGAGAGACGCTCGGAACGTCGAACCAACCCGGTTCGAGTATGAGTTCTCCGGCCCCGAGACCATCCTTGTCGAGCTGGAAGAAGCCCCGTCCTCCTGTCCTTGACTTTTCCGCCGTTTGCGCTACAGTACCCGATAGCCGGAAAGAAAATGGAGGGTCGGTGCAATGAAAAACAGTATAGGGAAGATCGGATTCCTGCTCGCTCTGCCGATGCTTGCCGGAGTGTTTTGCTGCTCCGGCTGCCAGTCCGCTTCCGTTGCGGAGATCGACCGCGCCGCTCTTCCGCTGCATACGGCGCAGGAGTCCACTTTCTTTGCCCGGATCGCCCCGGAGGCGGATGGGAAAATTCAACAGAGATGTCTTGGCTCTGTCCGGATCTGCTGCTGGACCCGCTCCGGTTCGGCGGAACGGGTCTGGATGCTCTGGAGCACAACGGAACAGGAAACATTCCGTTTCCGGCCCCGCGGATCGGTGTTCGCAATCCGGTCGGCCGGCGGCGGAAAGATCCGTCTGGAAGCGGAACGGACGGGGATGACTTCCGTCTCTCTTTCCCGCTCCCCGATTTATCTGATCGGATCCGAAGAGCTGGAGCTTGAGTTCCCCCCTCCGGAGAAGAAGAATACTTCTTCCTTCTGAGACCGGAGAAGGGGGAGAAGGCGGAGGTGAGAACTTCTTCGGGTTCCTCCGTCAAACCTTCTGAAACAGCGCAAAGGAGGCCGGTTCCGGCAGAGATGCCACTGCTCCGTCAAAGGATCCGCTGCCTGCCAGAAGCTGCCAGCTGCCCGGGAACTTGAACTCCGCACGGGCGGGCGCCTGGCGTTCCCGGAAGAGCAGAAGGAACCCGGCGTCGGAATGGAAACCGGTGACGGCGTGTCCGTCCGGTTCCGCTCCGACCGGAGCGATGTCTCCGGAAAAGAGAGTCTCCCGGATGCGGCGGTGCAACTCCATCATCGCGCGCAGCACGCCCCGGTCTTCGGGACGGGTGCGGGACGGCGCAAACCAGAGAAGCGGATTGGCAAACAGCGCAATCGCGATCCAGTACTGCCACGGATAGGCATCCGGAGAGCCGAAGGATTTGTCCCGGTAGAACTCCGGATTGATGTCGCCGTAATAGGGAATTTCGATCTGCAGCATTTCGATTCGCATCCAGTGTGCGAGTTTCCAGAGGGAGCGCAGAGTTTTTTCCGGGTGGTAGCCGAGTCCCCACATGTGGCAGACATAGCGGTTCTCCAGGAAGATCGTGCCGTATTCCAGCATGCGGAAATATCCGCTCCGCTGGCCCGCGGTCGCGTCCAGATTGAAGGAGATCCTGCCGTTCGAACGAAGACGGGCCTCCCGGAGAAGATGTTCCAGATTCTCTTCCGCCTCGCTGGTGCGGAGCTGCATGCCGTCGATCTTGAAGATGTTGAATCCGTTTTCCCGGTGCAGACGCAGGAGAATGTCAAGGAACTCCCGCCAGTCGCGATACTCGGCATTGGAGCTCGGCGCAACCCAGAGCGACGGTTCGATTCCCGCTTCGCCGGCCGCAGCGGTCAGCGGAGCAAATGTCCCGTTCAGACGGTCCTTCGAAACATCCCAGAACGACGGCGTGATGTGACGGTTCTTCACGATCATTTCCAGAAGACTGCCGCCCTCCTGCCAGGAATCGTCGATCTGGTAGTGCGTCGCCCCGCATTCGGCGGCGGCGCGGAACTCCTCCATCAGAAAGCTCTCGGAGACCAGTTTCGGAAACTGTCCGCATCCCCAGGGATTCACGGTGACGGTGTGCTGTGCGCCATCCAGCGGAAAGCGGAGTCGCAGATAGTTCCGCAAAACCTTCTCCCGCTCTTCCATCCGGCAGATCCCGAGCACATTCCGGTTCGAGCGGAAGGTCCTCTCCGGACGGAGCTCCGACGGGTGGATCCCCCAGCAGAGAGAGTGGATCGTCGAGCCGTCAAGACGGAAATCATGCAGTTCCATATCGCGCCGTTCCTGCGTGGGCGGCGCCTCCTGAAGATAGAAGACGCACCGGCCGTCCGCCGATGCGGCGAAAAGAAGATTCCCGTCCGCATACTTCCCGGATACCGGATGGCGGAAGACCAGATCGTCGTGTTCATCGGTCCTCCCGCGGAACTCCACCGATTCAACAGCCGAAAAGCCGGGTGCAAGACGGAGGCTGTCCACCCGGCTTTCCTTCCGCTCCTCCGCCCGGTTCCAGTCCGACTCCTGTGAGCGCGGATTCCAGAAAACGCGCGGCGTGACCGCTGAACGGATCGTGTTCCAGACCGCCATCACAGGAAGTCCCGGATACAGCGCGAAACACCGTGTCATCTCCAGATCCTGCACCGGCTCGCGCATCCGGAGCGTCACTTCCAAATGCGGCGCATCGAATTCCGGGTTCTCCCGCGCTTCCGCGGAACACTCCGCAATCTCCCACCGGATCCCCTCCTTTCCGCATCCGTTCAGACCCATGAAGGAGAGATCCTCCTCCGCCTTGTCCGAGGCCGCATACTCCGCTCCGGAAGCGTCCTGAAGGGAGATCGTTTTCGGCATTCCGGAAGAAAGATCCAGAGTCCGGCGGATCCGCGAGTTCCCGAGGATCAGGCGGTCGTCCGACCGATCGAAGAAACAGTCCTGAAACGCTCCTTTCTTCATTTCGATCCGCCCATTACAAACGAGTGGTCCACTTTGACGGTGACCGTCTTCCCGTGAATGTCGCGGAACGTGACCGACCGGTCGCCGAACTGTGCATCCGCCACTTTCCCGAAGTCCGCCGGAATTTCCGCAACACCCTGAATATGACGGATTTCTGTCGGCTTGTCCGGATGCAGCTCAATCGCAGTCGGGAATCCGAGATCGTTGAGCTTGTTGTGCTCCACCGAGTGTTTGAGTCCGTCTGCAAAGTACGAGCAGGTGTCCTCCACGCCGATGCAGCGGGTCCGCCCGCTCCACGGAGCAAAAAAACGACCCGAATTGGAGATCCATACCGTCGTGGACGGCAGCTGCGCCGCATCCTTCAGCGCAAACCAGAGATACCCCTCCTCCGGATACACCGCGGTCACCCAGGCCGGATGTTCCGACGGTTTCTTGAACACCGAAAACAGATCGCAGAATCCATACGGCGACGGAAACTCGGAATAGTCAATACTCTCCACATCCCGCACCAGCGCCGGCACCGCTTCGATGCTCCGGAACTCCGCTCCGCGGGCCAGAATCTGATACGCCTCCTTCTTCGGATCCGAAAACACGCCCGGACAGGTGGAACCGTATGCAAACTCCCCGACGGAAAGGTACATCTTCTTCCCTTCCTCCGGCATCTTGATGATCGGATGGTGTCCGAGCGGCATTGTCCCGTGCGACCCGGAAATCGTATGCCGGAAATAAAGAACGCTCTCTCCGCGGTTCACAATCACGCACTTCTCCAGTTCCGATTCCCGGATGTGGGAATGAAAGCGGAACTTCACCGCAACGGCGTCCCCGGTCTCCTCCGCTGAAACAAACTCCCATTTCCCTCCGGAGCACTCGCCGTGGGAGGGGTGTTTTTCTCCGTTGACCGGATTGGCGTTTCCGCCGAACGGCATGCAGAAAATCTCTCCGCGCAGATTCTTGAGCGCACCGGAAAGACCCGATTTATCCTCATCCTGCCACGGCGTAAGATGATACGGCTCCACCGCCTTCCCGTCGGGCAGACGGAAAACAACCGGGGCGATCTGGCCGCCTTCCTCCGTGACAAAATATTCGATCCCCGGCGCGTTGACCAGCCAGCCGTCCGCATTGTGTGAAGAGCTTTTCCGAACAAAATCCGTCATCATTTCATCTCCTGTCTGAAGTTTCAACCATTTCAATAGTTTAATCCGGACAGGAGAAATAGTCAAATCGGATTTCCGGGTTTTTCTGTTTTTCCGCGATTATTTCCGGACCACCCGCAGTGCGGAAATGTTCAGTTCGCACTGCGG
>ERZ824600.2845-NODE-2845-length-17495-cov-3.803899_pt1 | contig 17495 bp, 15 predicted proteins | sample MGYA00519933_ERZ824600 | MGnify/ENA primary metagenome ERZ824600 (study PRJEB31778, sample SAMEA3449178) | human gut metagenome | biome: human gut; feature: human-associated habitat; material: faeces | place: United Kingdom | collected 2010/2012 ... | reverse complement strand
TTTTATACACAATCAGAATTTATATTTAATGTAAATTATTACAAAAATATAAATAAAAATAAAGAAAATATAAAAAGTTAAATTATGTAGTAAAAAAGAGCAAAGTGTTAAAAATACATAATATAGTGGCAGAGGTAATAATAAATAACAAATATAGTAAAAAAAATTAGGAGAAATAAATTATTTGTGCTTATTTTATTTTTCGTTTGTAATAATATTTTTACAGTGACATTTACAGTGACATGTGTTATAATTAAAAAGAAATTCGGGGTGATTTTAGATGTTTGATAAAGTAAAATTTATATATAATCTAGATAATTATATGAGTGATTTAATAAAGAATATAGATGCTAAACTTAATCAAATAGAAATAAACGATTTACATAAAAGAAACTATTTAATTACCAAATCAAAAGTAAGATCAATTCATTCATCTTTAGCAATAGAAGATAATTCATTAACATTAAGCGATGTTGAAAAAATTAGTAACAAAAAAACAATAATGGGGAAGAAAAAAGAAATTCAAGAAGTAAAAAATGCAATTGTTTTATATGAAAATGTTGGTAAATTTGATTACAAGTCTGAAAAAGATTTTTTAAAAGCTCACCAAATTATGATGAAAGGCTTTGAAGATGATGATGGAAACTATCGAAATCATGGAGAAGGAATTCAAAAGAATGGCAAGATAATATACAGAGCCCCAGACTCAACATTAGTACCATCATTAATGAAAAATTTGTTTGAAAATTTAGACAATAATAATATTAACAAATTAATATTAGCTTCATTATTTCATTATTATTTTGTTTCAATACATCCGTTTACAGATGGTAATGGAAGAATGGCGAGATTTTGGTCAACTTTAATATTAATTGAGTATAATAATAACTTTGAATTTATTCCCATTGAAGAAGAAATATATTTAAATCAAGCGAATTATTATGAAGCAATCGAAAAATCACACATTAATTCTAATGCAAATCTTTTTATTAAGTTTATGTTAGAAATAATAAACTCTTCTTTAGATAAAATTATTGCAAATAATAATGAAAATGCTATCAAAGATGAAATATTAGAATTGATAAATCATAATAAATATATTACCCAAAATGAAATAGCTACAAAACTAAATAAAAGTACTAGAACAGTTAAAAGATATTTTAAAAAAATGCAAGAGGATGGTATTCTTAAAAGAATTGGAACTGACAAAACTGGTTTTTGGAGTATTAATAAAAAAGATTAGTTCGATTATTTTGAACTAATTTTTTTGCAATACTTTTGAATATTTTCTTTATCATAATTATTATTTTTTATTATTTTATAATACTCATCTTTAGTATCTTTATTACATCTAATTATATCATAAAATAATGTATCATAATATATTGCTGTATCACTTGAAACTTTTATTATTGAAAATCTCGGAGTTTGTTTAATATTTAGTACACTTAAATAATCTATTATAAATAACATTGAGATAAATAAAACAAGGTAACTTACACTAATTATAATCTTTTTAGTAAGTTTTAATTTCTTTATTAAAATAATAATTCCCAACATAGATACTAATGCTCCAAATACTGAATAAATACTTCCCCATGAACTTTCACTTGGAAAAATAGACATTGCAGTTATGGTAATTATTATTCCAAAAGCAAGTAGTAATATTCCAATAATATTATTTTTAACTAATACTTTTTTGTTAGTATAATCAATTGTAGTAATAATGTTTTCTTCTAATTTTTCTTGATATTTATCTTTAGATATTTTTTCACCACTAATTAAATCGTTAATTGAAATATCTAATATTTGACAGAGTTCTAACATATACATAGGATCTGGTAGACCCTTTCCTCTTTCCCATTTAGAAATTGTCCGATCACTAATTCCTAAATAGCTTGCAAGTTTAGCTTGTGTAAGCTTTTTATCTTTTCTTCTTTGAGCAATAAAACTTCCTATTTTTTCTTGATTCATAACTTTCACCTCACTTGCATTTTATGTATATTCATACAAAATGTAAACAAACGCATCGTAGAGATAAGAAAAGCAGCCTTAATTGGCTGCTTGATGATGATAAACTTTTGGGCGTACATGAATGAAATAAACAAGTGCTAGTGCTAATACAGTAACAAACCAACTAATTGGATAAATGATTAATAAATGATCGTATGAGGCAATTGATGGATAAATTGTATATAAGTAAGCAAGTCTTACTCCACAAATTCCCGCAACACAAATACCTGCTGGAACACTTGAATAACCAACACCTCTCATTACACTTGAGAAAACTTCAATTGACATGTTAAGGAATTGGAATGGTAAAATAATTTTCATTCTTGTATAAGCTAAACTAGCTACTGAAGCATCTGATGTAAAGAAACTAATAAAGAAATGATCAAAGATTACAAATATCATACAAGCAACCATTGTTGTTGCTCCCCCTAATAAGAAAGATTGAAGTGTAATCTTTTTACAACGGTCATATTTTTTAGCACTATAATTTTGTCCAATAAATGTAACCGCAGCTTGAGCAAATGAACTTAATATATAATAAGCAAAATATTCATAGTTTAAAGCTGCTGAACTGGCTGCAATAGCATCTGATCCTAAAGCATTTAATGATGATTGAATGCAAACATTTGAAATAGAGAAAACCATACCTTGTAAACCAGCTGGAACCCCAATTTTCGCAATTCTTTTTAAAATTCTTCCATTAATTTTTAATTCTTTTAAATCAATTCTTAAAGCATCTGTTTCATGCATTAACCAATAAAGTAACATCATGGAACTAAAGATATTAGAAACAACAGTTCTAATAGCTACTCCTTCTACAGACATATGTAAAACAACAACAAAGAATAAATTTAAAATAATGTTAATGACTCCACCAATAAATAATGCAATAAGTGGTCTTTGAGTATCTCCTTTACTTCTTAAAACAGCTGCAGCAAAGTTATAGAGCATGACAAAAGGAACCCCAATAAAATAAATTTTTAAATATACTTCTGCAAGATTAATAATATCATCTGGTGTTGACATCAACTCTAAAATAGGTCTTGCGAAAAAGAATCCTACAAACAATAAAACAATTCCAATAATCACCGACATTAAAATTGAAGTATGTGCTGCAAGTGATGTTCTCTTTTCATCATTTTGTCCTATAAATGATGCAATAACAACATTAGCACCTATTGATAACCCTACAAATGAGTTAACAAGTAAATTAATGATTGGACCATTTGCTCCAACGGCAGCTAATGCCCCACTTCCTGCAAAACTTCCGACAACAGCAACATCTGCTGCATTAAATAATTGTTGTAAAATACTACTTGCTGCTAATGGTAAAGCAAAAAGTATGAGCTTGTTCCAAATAGAACCATTTAACATATCAAATGTTTTCTTTTTCTTCATATTATCCCTCCTGTTTACTATTCTATTTCTTTTAATTCAAGATGTACAATAATAATTGTGCAATCTACTATAACTTAAATGTATAGTGATATTTTATCTTCTTTATTTTTATTATTCCAATACTTTTATTGTAGATAATATTATGCTTATAAAGCATATTTTGACAAAGAAAAAAGAAATGAAATCATTTCTTTGTCATACGATATTGCTTTTCTAAAGTAAGCCAACGTGATGCCTCCACATGAAAGAATGCTTCTAATTTTTTAGCAATTTCTTCATTAAGTTCACATTCACCTAAAATAAGTTGTGTCACTTCATCTAGATTCATATCCATCTTTTGTGCAAAATCGTTATAAGAGATATTTAAAGTTGTAAGTATATCTCGAATATAATATCCCGGTGCATAAGCAACCGCATTTGTACTTTTATCCATCTTTTTCACCCAATATGTATTATATTCTTTCTGTTATTTTGTTGCAATAAATTATTTCCAAGGAAATAATTTAGAAAAGAGTCAGAAAAAATCTAACTCTTAAATAATTTGGAAAATATAGAATTTTAAATAAGATGTTTCTTCCATTGTCCAAAGAATAGGATGATCTGCGTTTTGTTGTGTAACAGAAACTTGTTTTAAAACAACGCCTGCTTCACTTGCAGCTTCTCTTAACATTTTTTCAAAATTAGCTGTTTCCATAAAACGTGAACAACTACATGTAATAAGATATCCTCCATTTTTTAAAACTTTCATTGCTTGTTTATTGATTCTTTTATAACCATTATAAGCTTTTTGAACAGTTCTTCTTGATTTCGTAAATGCTGGTGGATCTAAAACAATAATATCAAATTCATTTTCTTTTAATTCATCAAGATAATCAAAAACATCTGCTTGTACAAATTCAATCTTATCTTCTAAATGATTAAGCTTAGCATTTTGATAGCCTTGATCTAATGCTGTTTTAGAAACATCAACAGAAACAACATGACTAGCATTTCCCATAGCAGCATTTAAGGCAAAACCACCTGTATGACTAAAACAGTCAACGACACGTTTTCCATGAGCAATTTTTCTAAGTAAATAACGATTTGATTTTTGATCAAGGAAATATCCTGTTTTTTGTCCATTTTCAACATCTACATGTAATAATAAACCATTTTCATTAATAATTGTTTGTGTAGGTAAATCTTTATTTTTATAATAATCTAATACTTCAAAGCCATTTACATTTGGCATATTTAAATCAAGAAGTACAGCTTTAATATTTTGTCTTTTTGTATCATCTTCTAAAATATCTATTGCTTCTTTACCATCAGTTGCACTTATTACTTCAAAAGAATCATCTAATATTTTTAAAATAAAGTTTCTTATTAAATTAGAATCATCCACTACAAGAATTGCCTTATCATGACTTGTCTTCGGAGCTTTATATAAGTTATCATCAACTATACCTACTCCCATGTATTTTTTTACTAAATTAACTACTCTATTTGCTTCTTTCATTAATTCATTAAAATGTTCTGTAACATAGTACATGTCATTGGCTTTACTTTTAAGTTCATGATCATATGCAAGTTCACCTAAGACTTCAAAGCCAAAATATCTGGCATCACTTTTAAGCGAATGGACAAGTATGGCATAATTTGCCATATCTCCGATTTCTTTACAAGCTTTAATTCTCTCTAGCTTTCCTGGTACTTCTTGTAAAAAAGTTTCAAGGGTTGCATCATATGTTTCCATATCTCCGAATAACTCTAAAGCTTTTTTTACATTTGCTCCATTTTCAATTAAAATATTTACATTTTTCATAATATCACTCCTTATTTAAATATTCATTTATTACTCTATTTAATTCATCTTTACTTATTGGTTTAGCTAAATAATCATTAAATCCATCTGCTAAGTATTTTTCCCTCATACCTGTTAAAGCGTTTGCTGTAAGGGCTACAGTTGGTATATTAAAATCTGGTATTTGCTCTTTTATTTTATGAAGTGTTTCTACTCCACTTAGCTTTGGCATCATATCATCCATTAATATTAAATCATATTTTTTGCCATTTTTCAAGTTATCTATGCAAATAAAGCCACTTTCAACACATTCTGTATTAATACCATAAGTTCCCAGTAATCTTTCTGCAACCTTTAAATTGATTTTATTATCATCAACTACTAAAACTAATTTATTATTTACTTTAATTTCATCTTTTGTAATTACTGGCTCACTAGTTGTTATTGTTGGATTTTTAACAATCATTTGATCAATTGAAACTGTAAATTTAGAACCTTTTCCATAGACACTTTGAACTACGATAGTTCCATGCATTAAATCTACTAGTTTTTTAGTAATTGCTAAACCTAGTCCTGTTCCTTCAATGGTAATGTTTTCTTCTAAATCTAGTCTTTCAAATTTATTAAATAACTTATTTATATTTTCTTGTTTAATACCAATTCCTGTATCTTCAACTGCTATTATAAGTCTACAAACATCACCTTTTATAACTGAATTTACACTAAATGTGATACTTCCCTTTTTAGTATATTTTACAGCATTAGTTAAAATATTTACACATATTTGTTTAAGTCTTGTTGCATCACCATATAACACTTTAGGTATTACTTCATCTACTTTAGTAATTAATTCTATTGGTTTATCTGCAATTCTTCCTTTTGTAAGAGATATAAGCTCATTTATTACTTTATTAAAATCATATTCGCCATCAACAATTTCTAATTTACCAGCTTCAATCTTTGATATATCCAGTATACCATTAACTATTTCTAGTAAATTTTCTGATGCCATAACAATATCTTTTACTTCATCTTTTGCACTATCTGGTAAAGTTTTATCATCTAAAAGCATATTACTAAAACCTACGATTGCATTGAGTGGTGTTCTTATTTCATGAGACATATTTGATAAAAACTCTGTTTTGGCAGTATTTGCTTTTTCTGCTTGTGTCTTCGCAGCATTTAATTCACTAATTAATTTAACATCCGGATTTTCAATAGTAAAGTACATTATCATTACAACTAAAGATAAGAGATAATTAATTAAAAAAGCGGATGGGAATAAACTTTGAACTAAAAAATTAATAAGCATTAGTAATACAAAAATATATAAAGGTCTTAATTTCTTTCCTTGAATATTTTTTCTATATTTAATTGCTATTGTTATAGAATAAAGAATAAGAATAAAACAAATAATATAAGTTAGTAATACAGGAAAACCTTTGGGTATAATAACATTTTCTAAAACATCAAAATTAATTGGTAAAATTAAAATAAATGGTACAGTAAAGATTAAAAATAAAGCAAATGTATAAAAAGTATTCATCATTTTACTTTTATAATTTTCGCTATTAGGTAAACTTATACATTTAATATAATAAGAAAATAATAAAAGCCATAACACAAAATAAACAAAAACAAATTTAGATGCTAGAGAATACATTAAACCATTAATATCATAACCATACTTATATAATAGACATGTTGTTATATCCATAGATAATCCAAAGATAGTTAAAAGTAATAAATACTTATAAATTCTTGTTTCTATATTATTTACTCTTTCTTTAGATAAAAAATTATATGTAAAAAGAATTATTGTAATTAATGCACTTATTGAGAAATATAATCCCATCACTACCACATCCTACCATAATAATAATATCATAAAATATATTCCATTTCAAGAAAAAAAGAAATCTACATTTAAGTAGATTATCTTACTTTAGTTCTAACTAAATTTTTGTTTTCTTGTTTTTCTTTGTCTTTAGCTTCCATAACTTTTGGATCAAGTTTTCCATTATCAGTTCTTGGTAGCGCTTCTTCATAATATTCAATATATCCAGGAAGTGCACTAGTACCTAAAGTTTTTTCTATTAAAGTAAATATTTTGTCTTCTAGTACTTTTCTATCACAGTTAAAATTATTTAAACTTACATGATAACTTGGTAAAAATTGTTCCTTATCATCTGGAATTGATGTAACTATTACTTCTCTTATTTCTGGGATTTGAAGAAGTATTTGTTCAATTTGTTCAGGATAAATATTATCTACACCAGAAACAAAGTTTCTTTTAACTCGACCTACAAATTCATATTCACCATTTTCGTGTTTAATGGCAACATCTTTTGTATTATACCATTTAACACCATTTTCATCATATACAAATACAGCATTGGTTTCGGCTTCATTTTCATGATATCTAAGCATCATTCCAGGACCATTTACTAGTAAAACTCCCGGAGTTTCCAAAGGCATGTCTTCAAATGTTTTGGGATCAGCAATTTTTGAATTTACAAAGGGAATTGGATATCCTATTGTTCCTGGGGTATTTTTTCCACCTAGACATACATGCGTCGGAGCCCACATTTCTGTTAATCCTAAACCATTTCCAATTGGTGTTATGCAACCAGCATATTCTAAGGCTTTATTTGCTTCCTTAAGTTTTTGAGGTTTAAACATTTCACCACCTGACAAAGGTTGAATTAAGTTTTCCAAAGTCCATGGTTTTAAACTAGGATCTTGGGCTAATATTTCCCAGTGAACAGGTCCTCCCATAGCACCATTTGCATGAGTTCTTACAAGTTCACTATAAAAATCTTTTGGTAAAGCTTTTAATGTTAAAGCATATTCTAAATTTTTACATAAAGCATAGTGTAGAACTAATCTTCCAAAACACATATGACCAAAAGGAATATTTCCTAAATGAACCATACCAGGTTCTAATATTAATACATAATCTAGTGCTTTTACAACACTATTTAAAGCACCACCATCTAAGTCAACACCTTTATGAACACCACTAGATCCACCAGTAAACATAATATCAGTAGTAGTTCCTTTTATATGTTTTGGATATTCTACATCAGTATAATCCTTACCATCTGCAACAATGCTCATTAAATTGTTATCTTTCTTTAAAATTTTATTACCAGCTAATAATTGTTTGGCATTATAAAGAAATTTTAAACCATTTTTATCTAAAGACTCTAATGGAGAATATAAAATCGGCGTAATATTTAAACTCTTTGCAAGATTTTTAAAATTTCCATGCATCATGTCAACAGAAATAATAAATTCAGGTTTTGTCATTTCTATATCTCTTTGCATCTTATACTCATTATTAAGTGGGCTTAATCCAATAACTTGAGCTCCAAGTTTTTTTAGTGCATAAAGTAGGTATACCGACTCTGGAGTATTCACAAGTACAACACCTACTTTAGTATCTTTGTGTATCCCTCTTTTGTATAGTGCACGAGCAAATTCATCAATTCTTTCATGTAATTCTTCATATGATATTTTTTTAGTATCAAATGATAAAGCAGTATCATTCATATGATTTTTATTTCTTTCAAGTAAAAAATCATATTCATTACCTTCTGGTAAAGTGTCTTCTTTCATTTCTTTCGTATAGTAATCATAAAATTTTTCCATATTTTCCTCACCTTGTCTTGATTATACAAAATTTAATACGATTTAACAATACTTACGTTGACTTTTGGTATCATATTTGATACAATTTTACTGGTGAGAACAAATGGACTATGATAACAATTATATTGAAGTGGCTTATAATCCAGAAGAATTAAATGAAATTTTTATCAAAGAATTTATAAGTTTTAGAAAAGAAAACAACTTAACACAAGATTTATTTTCTAAGTATTCTGGAGTTTCTAGAGAAAAAATTGCTAGAATTGAATGTGGAGCGTGTTCTCCTTCTGTACTTAGTTTACTTAAAATTCTTGGACCAATTGGATATACTATTAAAATAGAAAAAGTAAAGAATAAATAACTTTCTTTACTTTTTTTGTAATTATTTTTCCAAAATAGCTTTAATTCTTCTTACACCTGCACTAGATGCTTCTTCTTTTGTTATTTTAAAGTGTCCAAGCTCGCTAGTATTTTTAACATGCGGACCTCCGCATAATTCTTTAGAAACATTATCACCTATTGTGTAAACTGTTACAATATCTGGATATTTTTCAATAAACATGCATTCTGCTCCACTTTTGATAGCATCTTCTTTAGACATTTCTTCTACTCGTACATCTAAGCCTTCTTGTATCCAGCTATTTACTAAATCTTCTGTCTTTTGTTTTTCTTCATCGCTTAATTTATGATCACAACTAAAATCAAAACGCATTCTTTCATCAGTTATATTGCTTCCCTTTTGATGAACATCTGGACCTACCACTTGTTTTAAAGCAGCATTAAGTAAATGAGTTGCTGTATGATATTTAGTTTCTATTTCACTATTACCTGCAAGACCACCCTTAAATTTACCAGCTGAAGATGTTCTTGAAAGTTCTTGGTGAGCCTTAAACTTTTCATTAAATCCTTTTATATCTACTGAAATTCCTGCATCTTTAGCAAGTTCTTCAGTAAGTTCAATTGGAAAACCATATGTATCATATAAATGGAATGCTACATCTCCATCAATGTCTTTATTACTTACTTTATTAAATTCTCTTAAACCTTTTTCAAGGGTTCTATTAAATTTTTCTTTTTCGTTTTTTAGTACATCAAGTACAACTTGTTTATTTTCTTTAAGTTCACTATAATAGCTTTCATATTTGGAAATTATTAGATTTGCTATTTGTTCTTCCCAATTACTACTTATATCAATACCTAGTTTTTTAGCATGTCTTATAGCTCTTCGAATAAGTCTTCTTAATATGTAACCTTGATCAGTATTACTTGGTTTAATTCCAGCTGGGTCACTACTTATGAAAACTGCTGTTCTAATATGATCAGCGATAATTCTCATACTTTTTTCATTACCTTCATATGGAAGTCCCGTAATACTGATTATTAAATCAATAACATCACTCCAGATACTTGATTTATAATTATCATCTACACCTTCAAGTACAGTTGTGATTCTTTCAACGCCCATACCAGTGTCGACATTTTTCTTTGGAAGTTCTGTAACAGTTCCGTTTTCATCTTTATAATATTGCATAAAGACATTATTCCATATTTCAACCCATCTATCATCTTCAGGATCAAAAGTTTCTGGAGCTTCTTCATTACTTCTAAAATAAAATATTTCTGTATCAGGACCACATGGACCAGATGTTCCCGCAATCCAGAAATTATCTAAAGCAGTTTTAGCAATTCTTTCTTTTTTAATTCCTAAACTAAGCCATTTGTTATAACTTACTTCATCAAATGGTATTAAGTCATTACCAGCAAAAACCGTTACAGCAAGTTTTTCTACTGGAATATTTAATACTTTAGTTAAAAATTCAAAACTCCATGTAATACTTTCATCTTTAAAATAATCACCTAAAGACCAATTACCTAGCATTTCAAAGAATGTATGGTGTGTTGTGTCTCCTATTTCATCCAAATCATTAGTTCTAATACATTTTTGGTAATCACATAGTCTTGTTCCATAAGGATGAGGTTCTCCCATTAAATATGGAATTAAAGGTTGCATACCAGCGGTATTAAATAAAACTGATGGATCATTTTCTGGTACAACGGGACTACTTGGTATTTGTTTATGTCCTTTGCTTACAAAAAAATCAATATATAAATCTTTAATTTTCATTTTCTAAACCCTCCAATATTTTAAATACTTTTTCTTTAGTTTTTGCCAGTTCATCATTTGCTATAATATAGTCAAATTCATCATAAGTTTCAAGTGCTCTTTCAGTAATATCACTTTGTTCTTCTAAAGAAAGCTTACTTGGTGCAAATTGATTAATAACCAAAATACTTGTTACATCATCATAGTTTTCTTTCATTTCTTCAAATTCAAGTGGCATTCTTGCGTCACTTATTATTACAACATCCACTAAGTCTTTATAAAGAGTTATATCCTCAATCATTCTTTTTGTTAAAAATCTTTCATCATAACTTCTAACCTTAGCACCAAAATTTTGTAAAAATCTTCTTGGTTTATTTTGACTTACACCATCCCAATCAGTTAGTTCTTTAGCAAATAATTTTATGTATTTACTAAATTCTGTTACAACGCATTTCTTTAATTTATAAGTATAAAACTCTTCAATCATTTTGGCAACTTCATTCTTGCCACTTCCACTTTTTCCACCAACAACAAATATTTTCATTTTCTTCTTTCCTTTCAAAATAAAAAGAATGATACCAAAAGGAGTCAATGTATGACGGTACCATCCTTTAATTAACTTAATTATTTGTAACGTAATTACCCGATTAATCTCTATGAGTAGCAATTATATAACTCTTTTATTAGTTTTCATCAACCACTAACTTTCTACAAATAAGATTTATATAACATCTCACATCAACGATTACATTTAATAATATACACATATTTTTTTAGCTTGTCAAGAGTATTTGACAAATAGCCACACTTATGTTATTATGTATTTAGCAAAGGATTTTGCATAAAATAATAAATGGAACATCCAATTTTGCATGTTGGATGCTGCCACATTGTGTGTGCATCTTAATCAACATGGTTGATTAGATGCTTTTTATTTTCTCTACTTTAATAACAAAACCAAAATGAGAAGAATAATGAATGATAATACCATCTTTTTGATATTCCATAAATACTAGTTTAATATATGATTATATTAAAAGTAATATGTTTTATCATATTGCTTTTTCTTCATTACTATTTCTTTGAAATAACTCAAATTTTTCAATAATAAATTCAAATATAACTTTGATAACGGACATTATTGGTGATGCAAGTATCATCCCTATAATGCCAAAGAAATGACCAAAAATTAATAATCCACAGATAATTACTACAGGATGTAAATTAGTAGCTTTACTCATAACAATTGGTTGCAGTACATAAGACTCAATAAGTTGAACCACACAAGCTATAATAAATACTCCAAGACCTATAAGAGGACTTTGTGTTAGCCCTACAACTGTTGCCACTACTGTTCCTAAATATGGTCCAATATATGGAATTAAATCTGTAATACCACAGAATAATCCAAATAATAAGGCTGATTTTAAGCCAATAATGCTAAACCCTATTGTATCACAAACAAATACCATACAAGCAACAAGTAATGTTCCATTAACACATTTTCTAACTTCTGAACCAATTTTTTCTACTAAAGATGCAACTTCTACTTGATGTTTTACTGGTATAACTTTAAGAAGTAAATTTGTCACATTGTCAAAATCAAATAACATATATAAACCTATTATTAAACCAAAGAATATTGTACCAAGTCCACTTACTAAGTTAGACATTATACTAACTATCGTAGTTGGTAAATTACTTGAAATACTAGTTCCATAATTTGTAATAGCATCTAATATATTTGTTTTAATTGCTTCAATATTAAAGGCATCACTGTCTATTTTGTCAAAAGTACTATTAATAAAATCTGTAATTTTTTCTGTTATACTTGGTAGTGTTTTTATAAGTTCATTTAATTCATTATAAATAATTGGTATAAATATTCTAAAGAAAACTATTAAAAATGCAATAAATATAACATATACAATCATAGATGCCAGTATTCTTGATATGCCTTTTTTAGTCATTTTATCAACTAAAGGAGCAAATAGCCAAGCAACAATAAATCCAATAAAAAGTGGTGCTAGTACATTAAGTACACTTCCAATAAATTTAAATACTCCAAGTTCTTTTAAAAGTACTGTGCCTGCTAAAATTATGCCAATTATAAGTATAATAAAAGATAATTTTAAAATATTTTTACCTAAGTATATTATTTCATTTAAGCCATTTGTGTCTAATTCATTTTTCTTTTTAAACATAGAAATCACTCCCTATCTATATTATAATACAAAATATTCAAAAAAAACAGCTTTTTATGCTGCTTTATCACGAATTCTTTCTTGCATTTTGATTTTTTCTAATTCACTGTTTCTTTCATTAAGTAAATATATTATGAATTTTCTTAAAGTTAAGTATGGTAAATTAAATAAAATATCAACTGCTAAATCCAAATTGTTATTTTTAACAGCCATTATAAAGCTATCTTCAATAACTTTATCTTTACATATACTTCTAAATTTATTTAAAATATTATTTAATTTGACTTTATTTTTTGTTGTCTCGTTTAAATATAAATCTATTCTAAAATTATTATAAAATTCTTTATCTATTACATCAATTGGATTATGTTTTTGGTTATCAGCAATTACTAGTTTTCCATTTAAATATTTATCACTTACTAAATTTGCCCTCTTTATAGAAGATAATATTTCTTCTTTAGAAAAATGCATAGTAAATGAGTCAATATCTGCTAAATTATATGGATTATAACCATTTGCAATATCAAGCTTAGATATATCAATAAAAATGTAATCACCAATTCTGGCCATTAAACTTAAAAAATGTTTCTGTTCTTCTTGCTTCTTCATTTCATATCAACTCACTTTCTTGAAGTGAAGAGTTTATTTTACCATAGAATATAGATTGTGTCAAATTTAAAGCCAAAAAAGTCCATAAAGGATTTTATCTTTCAAAATGGCGTCCTAAGTGAAGAAGTAAAATAACTTCTAATTATTTATATTTATTAAAACTATCATTTAGACCATTCATCATATTAAAATCAAAATCATATATTGGCAAACAAACCCCATACTTATTCTGAATACTATTTATATATTCGAAACATTCAGTTGGAGCTATTATTCCTTTAAAATTATCAATAGAAACAAACCCACTTTCTGTAGTTATTTCAAAAGAAATATCAGGATGTTGTTGTAAATCAATATTTGTTCCATCAATTATAAAAAATATTACATTAGGATTAAATGGTAGAAAATAATAAAAGTGTTCTGATAATAATCTCTTTTTAATTTGTGGGGTAGATGGATTAAAAAAAGATATTCTACTTTCAGGTGTATCTCTTAATCCACTAACTTTTCCAGATACATTTATTCCTAATTCTTTTAATTTTTGTAATGACATTAGACCACCATTTTTGATTATTGATTCAAATTTAAAATATGTTTCCTGGTCATTAACATTTCCAATCCCATGCGTTAATAGTTTATTTTCTAATAAATAATAATACATTTTTTCGTTCATAAATTTCCTCCATATTTCAATATATTTGCATAATGGTTAAGTCATTATGCAAGTGTGTTTTCTAAATTGATTCAATTCAATTTATCTATGTGAATATTTTGTCATCTATATGAATATTTTATCATAAATTTAGATATAAAAAAACTCGATCTATAAAAAGTTCGAGTTATCAATCAATCTGGTGTCCCAGAAGGGATTCGAACCCCTGACCTTTGCCTTAGAAGGGCACTGCTCTATCCAGCTGAGCTACTGAGACATCAACTAGATTGATTATACATCTTTTTTTTTACTTAATCAAGTGTTTTTAACACACTTTTGTAAATTTGTTCATTATTTACTACAAAAACAACATCTTTAACATCATAATTATCTTTAACTGATAAAGAAATAACATGAATTACCTCTTCAAGAATTTTACTATTTTCAATATCATCAAATATATAATTATTAAAAGTTAAAGTTAAAATATCATTTTCATTACTAGCTTTTAACAATTTAGTATTACTATTTAAAAAACTAAACAAATTAGTATTATATGTATTAGTACTAGTTAATTCATTAATAATAATTGATATTTTTTCATCACTATTATTTACATATTTAGTAACAGGGACATAATAATAATTATCATTATTTTTAGAAACATAATATATATTAACAGATTCAACATTTCTATAATTTTCAATATCATATACCCTATTAACACCATAACTTCTATCTAATAAAGGAGGTAATAATCTACCACTAGGTAAACACGTTAAAATTTCTCCCTCAACATATAATATAACACCATTTACTTTATCTAAAGAAGTTAATGTATAAACAATACTAGAAATTAAATCTTCTTCATTTTGTTCATTAATATCTAAAAATTCACGACTAAAATTAACTTTCAATATATTATCTACATAATCAATGCTTAAAACCCTTGTATCACTAGGTATAATTGCACGAAATCCATTAGGCACAAATTCATTAAAAGTACCCTCAATTGTTAAAATAGATAATAATTCTTTAGCTTGCGCCACTACATCCTTTCCTGAAACAGGAACACTCGTTAAACTAACATAATTATAAGAATCAATTAAATATATATCATTAAAAACTAAATCATTATTTTTATAATTTAATTCTTGATTAAATTTTTCTTCTTTAGGTATTAAATATATAAGCGTCATCGCGAATAAAGCACACAAAGAAATAAGAATTTTTCTAATTGACATTTTATAAAACATATTATCACCTATTCAAATATATGAAAAAAGCACATTTTTATGTGCCTTTATAAAGTAATTTCTCCAAGTTTTAAAAGTTCTACAACTGCACCAGCTCGACCTTTAACACCAAGTTTTTGCATTACATTTGAAATATGATTTCTAACTGTTTTCTCGCTGATATTTAAAGTTTTAGCAATATCAGATGTTGATTTATTATCAATCAATAATTTAAAAACCTCATGTTCTCTTTTTGTCAAAATACTTTTCATGCCTTTCCCTCACTTCCCTATCGGGTGGTTTATATTCATATTATTTTATGTACAAACATAAAAGTATGTGAGGAATAAAGCCTAATTTTGAATATATTTATAATAATCATGCTTTTGGATTAAAGAAGAAGCAACAAAAGCATTTCTTACATAATTATTTACTTCATTAACATAATTATCATCAACATTACAATTTTTATTACATGTAAATTTATTTTTTAAAGCATCATATCGCCCATTTTTATTTAACCAACTATAATCACTAAATATTACAATTCCATCATTAGAAGATAATATATCTTTACCAATTAATAATCTAGAATCATAATCAAATCCAAATAAATTTAAAGTAGTTGGAAGAATATCGATAATTGAAGAATAGTTATCAATATCAATATTTTTATCTTTGCTATTCCAAATTATTAAAGAACTATGATGTAAATTATATTTATCAGTTTTATCTTCATCACTTCTTAAATTTAAAGTTTCAAGACCAATGGGATTTAAATAATAAGGATAATGATCAGGTGTTATTATAAATACTGTGTCATCTAATTTACCTTCTTCTTCTAATCTTTTAACCAAATATTCTAATCCCCTATCTAAATCAATATTAGCGGATAAATATAATTTTAATTCTTCAGGGTAATCATAATCTTTAACTAAATCATAATATTTTCTTGCTACCTCATTTTTATCATACTTATAAACTCCATGAGCACTTAATGTAACATAATTAACAAAAAATTTATCTTCATTTATATATTCTTCAATTGTATTTTTAAACATTTCTTCATCACTAGCATGAAAGAAATCACCCATTTTACAATTTTTAACAATACCATCTTCACAAAATTTATAATTTTTAAAGCCTAAATTTTTAAAATAATCTTTTCGATCATAAAAATATCCATAATAATTATGATATGCAAATGTATTATAATTTTTTTGATTAAACATACTAACTAACATATAAGGATTACTATTATTCATTGAATTTTTTAAATTTGATTCATTATCAGCTTTTGGTAAAATTCCCCAATCAGCCATATATTCCCCATCACTAGTACTTTTAGAATAAAGAGGAGTATAATAATTTTTAAAATTAAATCCTTCATAAGTCATTTTATATAATGTGGGTGTTAATTCTTTGTCTATTGCAATAGGATATAGAGATTCTGCTAATATATAAATAACATTTTTATTTTTATAAATACCAGTATATTCATTTTTTTTAGTTGCTTTATTATATTTAAAATAATTGTTTAACTCATTTATTTTTTTATCTTTCACATCTTTATTAAGATCAATATTTAAAACATTATATGAGTCATCATATTCTACTTCTTTAGAAACATAAACTTTCTCATTCAAACCAAATAATGTTCTTTTAATATCTAATCTTAATTCTGTTAAAACACCTAATTTTTGTGTCATCATCAATGGTTGAGGTAAATTATAATATAGATTATAACTTGAATATATATCATTTTTTCCAATCAATAAAAATAGTAAAAAAACAATATGTGCAAAAAAAGAATATATTAGTTTTTTATAATTTAATTTTTTTTCAA
>ERZ824600.2844-NODE-2844-length-17495-cov-6.743578_pt1 | contig 17495 bp, 15 predicted proteins | sample MGYA00519933_ERZ824600 | MGnify/ENA primary metagenome ERZ824600 (study PRJEB31778, sample SAMEA3449178) | human gut metagenome | biome: human gut; feature: human-associated habitat; material: faeces | place: United Kingdom | collected 2010/2012 ... | reverse complement strand
TCTTCCGCCGTCTTCTTCATCTTCTGGAGAATGATGGCCGAAATCTCCTGCGGAGTATATTTACGCCCGTTCACCTCCACGCGCGGCATGTTGTTCTCGCATACCACCGTGTAGGGGACGCGCTCGATGTCGCCTTTCACCTGCCCGCAATTCTCACCCATGAACCTCTTGATGGAGAAGATGGTGTTCTTCGGGTTGGTGGTGGCCTGCCTTTTGGCCGGGTCGCCCACTTTGCGCTCGCCGCTGTCGGTGAACGCCACGATGGACGGGGTGGTGCGGTGCCCCTCGCTGTTGGGTATCACAACGGGTTCGTTGCCTTCCATTACTGCTACGCAGGAGTTGGTTGTTCCTAAGTCGATTCCGATAATCTTTGCCATAATTGATATATTGTTTTAGTTATTTCTTTAATTTCCGTTCGTCTTACCGTTTCGGTTTGTCCTGAGAACTTCAATCTTTATGCCAACCGCGCAAAGTCCCGTGAAACTGACAAAAAGGAGGTGGCATGTCAGTCCCGCTGCCAGAAAAGGTGACATGCGGACTGTCACCGGCAGACTAAACCGTCCGCTCCGGCGTTCTTATGGATGAAGACCCGGAATACTCCTCGGAAGGGCGTGTTGCACGGCTGTTAATTATGAATGACAAAAAAGATACGTTTCATTTTTTTAGTCCGGAATTTTTTGTTATCTTTAAATCGTTGGATGTATATTTCACATAAAACCATATAGCTATGACAATAACCTTTAATGAGTTGCGCCGTATCAAGGACCAGCTTCCGAGCGGCAGCACCCAGCGTATTGCGGATGAACTGGGAGTGGATGTAGAGATAGTGAGGAATTACTTCGGCGGACGCCATTTCGAGAGCGGCAATACCGTGGGTGTACACTTTGAACCGGGGCCCGACGGCGGCGTCGTCACATTGGACGATACGGCCATACTCGACTGCGCAAAGCGCATCCTCGACGAGCGGCAGGCGAACTGACGCGGCCGGGTTTTGAAGAAAATACTGTCCGTTCCAGACGAACATCGGTTGGCGGGGCTGTCCGGAAGGGCGGCCCCGTTCCGTTTTTCTCTCCCGCCGGGCTCCCTTTTTCCCCTTCCGGATGCGAATAGTGGCTGATACCCTGTTGTATTTTACGAAAAAATATCTATTTTTGCGCACTATTGGGAAGAGTGTCTGCAGCCTCCTCGTGCGGCTGCGGCTTATGCGACGCAATTAACTGAAAAAATAATAACTCTTACTTACAATGCAAAACAGAGGCGCTATCAAAGCAATTGCGATTATTTTGGCTATCGCTTGTGCTTACCAGCTTTCGTTCACATTCGTGGCACGGAACATCGAGAAGAAGGCCGCCCGCTATGCCGAAGGGTTCCCCGTCGAACTCCAGCAGGAGAGGCAGCAGTCTTACCTCGACTCTATCAAATCCCAGAAAGTATTCCTGGGCTTCACCTACAAACAGGTCAAGGAGAGGGAAATAAACCTCGGCCTCGACCTGAAGGGCGGTATGAACGTCATGCTCGAAATCTCCGTCGAAGATGTGGTGAGGGCCCTGTCCAACGACAGTCAGGACCCCATCTTCAATGCGGCGCTTTCGCAGGCACGGAGCGAGCAGAAGAACAGTGCGGAAGATTTTATTACACTCTTCTCGCGTGCATACGCCGACCTTTCAGGCAATGCTCCGTTGGCGCTCATCTTCAATACCCAGGAGCTGCGCGAAAAGATTACTCCCACCAGCACGAACGAACAGGTCATCCGTGTATTGAGGGAAGAGGCCGAAAGTGCGATAGACAACTCGTTCAACGTGCTGCGCAGCCGTATCGACCACTTCGGAGTCACGCAGCCCAACATCATGCGTCTGCCCAACTCGCACCGCATCCTGGTCGAGCTGCCGGGCGTGAAGGAGCCGCAGCGCGTGCGCGACCTGCTGCAGGGTACCGCCTCGCTGGAGTTTTGGCTCTGCTACGACGCCCGCGAGCTGCTGCCCGTGCTGAACCAGGTCGACAACCTGCTCCGCGGCCGCGTCGAGGAGCAGGCCGCTGCCGCCGTTGAGGAGCAGACGGCTCCCGCCGCCGAGGCTGCCGCAACGGCTCCCGCCGCTGCCGGTGAGGAGCTGCTCGCCGAGGTCGGCAGCGACACGACGGAGATGACCGACGCCGCCCAGATGCAGCGTTACGACCGCGAGCGCAACCCCTTCTTTGCCGTGCTCGATCCCTACTATGCCGGCGGCGGCGCCATCGGTGCGGCATTCAAGGCCGACATCGCGGCGGTGAACGCCTACCTGGCCGATCCCGCCGTGCGCAACCTCTTCCCTGCGGACGTCATCTTCCGGTGGGGCGTCAAGGGTGACGACAACATCGGCGGCCGCTACTACCTCTATGCTTTGCGTGTCACCACGCCCGACGGCAAGGCGCCGCTGGACGGCAGCGTCGTCACGGAGGCCGTCGAGCGCTATGCACAGCGCGGCGCCGAGGCCGAGGTGGAGATGCACATGAACGCCGAGGGCGCCCAGGAGTGGTCGCGCCTGACGGGCGAGAACGTCGGCAAGTGCGTGGCCATCGTCCTCGACGGCTACGTCTATTCGGCCCCTGTGCTGCGGACGAAGATCGACGGCGGCATCTCGACCATCTCGGGCAGCTTCACCATCCAGGAGGCCAAGGACCTTGCCAACGTCCTCTCGTCGGGTAAGGTGCCCGCTCCGGCCAAGATCATCCAGGATACGGTCGTCGGTCCCTCGCTGGGTCAGGAGTCGATCAATGCGGGCATGCTCTCGTTCGTGATCGCCTTCATCCTCGTACTGCTCTACATGGGCCTCTTCTACAAGACGGCCGGCTGGATGGCCGACGTGGCCCTGCTAACCAACGTCTTCCTGCTCATGGGCGTGCTCGTGTCGTTTGGCGCCGTGCTGACGCTGCCCGGTATCGCCGGTATCGTCCTGTCGATGGGTATGGCCGTGGATGCCAACGTCATCATCTACGAGCGCATCAAGGAGGAGCTGCGCGGCGGCAAGGGGCTGTCGCTGGCCATCAAGGACGGCTTCTCGAAGGCCTACTCGGCCATCATCGACGGCCAGCTGACGACGATCATCACCGGTATCGTCCTCTTCGTCTTCGGCAACGGTCCGGTACAGGGCTTCGCCACGACGCTGATCATCGGTATCATCACCTCGTTCTTCTCGGCCGTCTTCATCACGCGCCTGCTCATCGAGTGGATCGTGAACCGCTGGGGCAACATCTCCTTCTCGCACAAGTGGTCGGAGAACTTCCTCAGCAACACGCACGTGGACTTCATCCGCCTGCGCAAGATCGGCTATGCGGTGACGGCCGTGCTGATCGTCCTGTCGTGCATCTCGTTCTTCGTCCGCGGTCTGAACCTCGGCGCCGAGTTCACGGGCGGCCGCGCCTACGTCGTGCGCTTCGACAAGGCCGTGTCGGCCGAGGACGTGCGCCACAACCTCGCACAGATCTTCGCACAGCAGCCCGATGCCGACGCCGCATCGGTCAGCTTCGAGGTCAAGCAGTATGGCAACGAGAACCAGATGCGCATCGTGACGCAGTACCGCTATGACGATACGTCGGACGAGGCCGCGGGCGACGTGGAGCGCATTCTCTACGATGCCCTGAAGCCGCTCTACTCCTACGACATCACCTTCGAGCAGTTCCGCAACACGCAGACCGACGCCAACGGTATCCTGACGGCCGACAAGATCGGCCCCTCGATCGCACAGGACATGACCTGGAACGCCATCTACTCGGTGCTCTTCTCGCTCATCGCCATCGGTCTCTACATCGCCTTCCGCTTCAAGCGCTGGCAGTGGGCCACGGGCGCCACACTGGCCCTGGCGGTCAATGCGCTCTTCATCATCGGTCTCTTCTCGATGTTCTACGGCATCCTGCCCTTCAACCTCGAGGTGAACCAGGCCTTCATCGCCGCGATCCTGACGATCATCGGTTACGCCATCAACGACACGGTGGTGGTCTTCGACCGTATCCGCGAGTACCTGGGTCTCTACCCGAAGCGCAACCTCAAGGAGAACGTGAACAACGCCATCAACTCGACGCTCTCGCGCACGATCAATACGTCGGGTACGACGCTCGTCACGCTGCTGGCAATCTTCTTCTTCGGCGGCGAGACCATCCGCGGCTTCATCTTCGCGCTGACGGTCGGTGTCGTCGTGGGTACCGCCGCAACGATCTTCATCGCTACGCCCATGGCCTACGACCTGATGACGAAGCGTGCCAAGATCGACGACGAGACCAAATAGGCTCTCACTTCGCATTTTGCATAAAAACGGACTGCGCCTTTTGACGCAGTCCGTTTTATTTTTAACTTTGCGGAAGTTTACAACGGAGACACACCTATGATTATGGAGAATCTGCTGAAGTGGGTGCACCGCTACGTCTCGCCGGTCTTTCTGGCGCTGCTCGTCGCGTCGTTCATCCTGTGGTATATCGCCAAGTTGAGCTACACCTATACGACGGACCAGACCGTGCGCGTCGATGTCGACGGCGTGCCGTTCGAGGTTACGTGCGTGGTCGAAGGCGTGGGCACCAACCTGTTCGGCTACCGCGTCTACATGAACAAGACGCTGCACATTCCGCTGTCGGACCTCAAGTTCACGCGTTCGCAGGAGGAGGGACACGAGGGCAAGCTGGTTCTCGATCCGCAGTCGCTGCAGAGTGCCATTTCGCTGAAGTTCAGTGATATCAAGGTGGTCTCGATCCGCTCGGTTCCCGAGATCGACGACCCCCGTAAACTCGGAAAGCAATGATGAAGGTGGGCATTACGGGCGGTATCGGCAGCGGCAAGAGCACGGTCTGCCGGTTGTTTGCCGCGCGCGGCGTCGCGGTTTACGATTCGGATACGGAGGCCAAGCGGCTGATGGCGACGACGCTGCGGCCGGCCATCGAGGCGCGTTTCGGCGCCGGAGCCTTCCGCGACGGGGTGTTGGACCGGGCCTACCTGGCCGACATCGTCTTCCGCGATGCGCAGGCCCTTGCGGACCTCGACGCCCTGGTGCATCCGGCCGTGCTGCGCGACTTCGAGGTGTGGGCCGCGGCGCAGCCGGGCGACTACGTCATTCTGGAGAGCGCCATCCTCTTCGAGGCGGGGCTGGAGCACGCCGTGGACCGCACGGTGGCGGTGCTGGCGCCCGTCGAGCTGCGCGTGCGGCGCACCTGCCGGCGTGACCGCTGCGACGAGGAGGCGGTGCGCCGCCGCATCGCCGCGCAGGCGGACGACGACACGCTCTGCGCCCGGGCCGACTACACGATCGTCAACATCCTGGAGACGGACCTCGAACCCGCCGTCGCCGACCTCGACCAGCGATTCCGCCATGAAGCCCATGAACTCCGCCGTACCGATGCCTGACCTTTCGCAGCCGTGCGTGATGGGTATCCTGAACGTCACGCCCGATTCGTTCTATGCCGACAGCCGCCGCACGACGCGCGAGGCGGTCGAGCAGCGAGCCCGCGAGATCGTGGACGAGGGGGCCGCGATCATCGACATCGGCGGCTACTCGTCGCGTCCGGGAGCCGACGAGGTGCCCGTGGAGGAGGAGTGGCGGCGCGTGGCCCTCGGACTGGAAGCGGTGCGGCGCGTGGCGCCCGGTGCGGCCGTTTCGGTCGACACGTTCCGCAGCGAGGTGGTCGAGCGGGCCGTCGCGGAGTTCGGTCCGGTGACGGTCAACGACATCTCGGCCGGGGAGCTCGATCCGCGGATGGTGCCGACGGTGGCACGTCTGGGCGTGCCCTACGTGGCGATGCACATGCAGGGCGATCCCCGGACAATGCAGTCCCTGACGGATTACCGGCGCGACATCGTGACCGAGGTGGTCGATTATTTTGAATGCCGCTGCGGGCAGCTGCTGGCGGCGGGCGTGAGCCGCGCACGGATCATCCTCGATCCGGGCTTCGGTTTCGCCAAAACCCTGGAACAGAACTACGAGCTGCTGGCCGGCCTGCACCGCCTCTGCGCACTGGGTTATCCCGTGCTGGCGGGCGTGTCGCGCAAGTCGATGATCTACAAGGCGCTCGATGCGACGCCTGCCGAATCGCTGGCCGGGACGGTGGCTCTCGGCTGGGAATGCCTGCGGCAGGGGGCCTCGATCCTGCGCGTGCACGACGTCCGCGAGGCGGCCGATACGGTGCGTCTGTTCCGCCTTTACGAAAAAATGAGACATGGAGATGGAAAATGAAAAGAGAACGGAGACCCCGCAGGAGCCCCAACTCGAGGGCGCGGTGCATGATGCTCCGACCCCGCGACGCCGGCATCGCCGTCCGTCGCACCGCAATACGGCCGTCGCTTCGGCGGAGCCGGCCGCACAAACTGAAAGCGCAGCCGCCGCTCCGGTGGAGTCGGCCACGCAACCCGAACGAGACGCTCGCGGAACGGCGGCCGCCGAGCAGCCCGCATCCGATGCCGTAGCACCGGTAACTCCGGCCGCGGCAGCTCCGGCTCCGCGCGATCTGGCCGCGCAACCGGCCCAAAAGAGTGCGGCGGAACCCGCCGCGCAGCAGAAAGGGGCCTCCGCACCGCAAAGGCCCGCAGCGCCGGAGCGGCAGAAGGGTGCCGCCCCGCGCAATGCGGCAGCGAACGACCGCCGGACGAATACCCCGCGCCGCGCCGCGGAGCCGCCCAAGCGCCCCGCAACCCCGCAAAAACGTCCCGCAGAGCGGTCGACGGGGGATGGCGGATGGACGTGGCGCGGCTATCTGTGCCGGCTGTCGGTGGTGATCCTCGGCACGGCCCTGACGCTCCTCGGTGCCGGGCTGATCGGCCGCTGGCAGGAGTCCCGGCAGGTGCGCGGGGCGATGCAGGCGGTCTACGAAGAGCTGACCGCAAACCGTGCCGCGGTCGGCATGGCCTGCCGCGGTCTGATGCGTGGCGGACAGGAGCTGCAGCCGCGTGCCGGAGCAGCCGACAACCGCTTGTCGGCCGCTTCACCGACGACGAATCCGATGACCCTGCGTGCGCCGGTCACGCCCGTGCTGCGCGACGAGGCGTGGCAGGTGCTCTGTGCCTCGGGCGTGATGGCGTCGGTGCGCGACGGCGAGCTGCTGCGCGACATGGCGGGCTGCTATGCCGACGTGGACCGCTTCGCCCGGCAGATCGAGAAGGGCTGGGCGCCCGATCCCGCAGCCGCACAGCTCGGAAAGGGGGCCGCAGGGCGGATCGACCGCGTGCTGCGGCAGCTTGAGGGCAAATACGGTTTCCGTCAATGATACGTGTAACGGACATACACAAGCGCTTCGGCACGCTCGAGGTGCTCAAGGGGGTCTCGCTGGAGGTCGCGGCGGGCGAGGTGGTCTCGATCGTCGGGGCGAGCGGCGCCGGCAAGACGACGCTGCTGCAGATCATGGGCACGCTCTCGCGTCCCGACGCGGGGCGTGTCGAGATCGACGGCCGCGACGTCTTCGCGCTGGGCGACAAGGCGTTGTCGGCCTTCCGCAACGAGCGCATCGGCTTCGTCTTCCAATTCCACCACCTGCTGCCCGAATTCACGGCCTTCGAGAATGTCTGCATTCCGGGGTTGATCGGGCGGCGCCCGCGGGCCGAGGTCGAGCGCCGCGCCGCGGAGCTGCTCGCCATGATGAACCTCACGGAGCGCCGCGACCACAAGCCCGGGCAGCTCTCGGGCGGCGAGCAGCAGCGCGTGGCCATCGCCCGGGCGCTCATCAACTCGCCGGCGGTGCTGCTGGCCGACGAACCGTCGGGCAACCTCGACACGCACAACCGCGACGAGATCCACCGCCTCTTCTTCGAGCTGCGCGACAAACTGGGTCAGACCGTCGTCATCGTCACCCACGACGAGGGGCTCGCGGCGATGGCCGACCGGAAGATTACGATGTCCGATGGCCGGATCGTGTGACGACGGGGTGCGGGAGCTGCTCGAACGGCTCCACGACCGCTACAACCGGCCCGAGTTCATCGACTGCGACCCGATCGCCGTGCCGCACCGCTTTACGGAGCGTGCCGACCGTGAGATTGCGGGCTTTCTGGCCGCGACGATCGCCTGGGGCAACCGCCGGACGATCGTCCGCAACGGGCACCGCCTGATGCACTTCCTGGACGACGCCCCGGCCGACTTCGTGCGCAATGCCTCGGAGCGGGAGCTTGCCGGCCTCGACGGATTCGTGCACCGAACCTTCAACGGCGGGGACCTGCGCGACTTCGTGCTGGCGCTGCGCCGCATGGAGCAGCTGTACGGAGGCCTCGGCGCCTTCTTCGAGACGCAGTATGCGGCGACGGAGAGCCTGCCCGCCGTGCTGGCGGCTTTCCGCCGGGAGTTTCTCGCCGCCGAGCATGCGCCGCATTGCGAGAAGCACCTCTCCGACATCGGGCGGGGCGCCGCCTGCAAGCGGCTCTGCATGTTCCTGCGCTGGATGGTCCGGCGCGACGACCGCGGCGTGGATTTCGGCCTCTGGACCGGCATCCCGATGTCGGCGCTCCGCCTGCCGCTCGACGTGCATGTCGGCGAGGTGGGCCGCCTGCTGGGGCTGCTCGGCCGTCGGCAGAACGACTGGCGGGCCGTCGAGGAGATCACCGCCCGGCTGCGGGAGTTCGACGCCGCGGACCCCGTGCGCTTCGACTATGCACTTTTCGGCGCCGGGATCGACGGCTGCCTGCATGATAACGGATAGACGATGTTCCAGTTCAAACAGTTCTCCATCCGCCAGGACCGCTGCCCGATGAAGGTCGGGACCGACGGCGTGCTGCTCGGCGCCTGGGCCGACGCGGGAGCCGACGCGCGGCGCATCCTCGATGTGGGGACCGGCACGGGCCTCATCGCTCTGATGCTGGCCCAGCGCACCGCCGCGCTGCCCGGCGTGCGCATCACGGGGGTCGATGTCGACGACGTGTCGCAGGCGTGCGAGAATGCCGCCGCCTCGCCGTGGGCCGCGCGCGTGGAGTTCGTGCAGTGTCCCGTGCAGGAGTATCGCCCCGGGGAGCGCTTCGACCGCATCGTCTCCAATCCGCCCTATTTCGTCGATTCACTCACCTGCCCCGATGCGGGGCGCACGACGGCGCGTCATGCCGTGACGCTCCGCTACGGGGAGCTGTGCGATGCCGTCGTGCGGCTGCTGGCTCCCGGAGGACGCTTCGCCGTGATCCTGCCGACGGCCGAGGCGGCGCGTTTTCTGGCGGAGTGCCGCGGGCGGCTCGTGCTCTGCCGCCGCACGGACGTGCGCACCACGCCGCGCCGCGAGACCCGGCGCGTGCTCATGGAGTTCCGCCTGTTCGACGCCGTGCCCGATCCTGCGGCGCCGCCCGTCTGCCGCCGCGACGAGCTGGTCGTCGGCACGGGCGCGCACGAGTGCTACACGGAGGAGTACCGGGCGCTGACCCGCGATTTCTACCTGAAATTTTGACGAAACGCGAAAATACGTTACATTTGCATCTATGGATAAAAAACCTGCGCGTATGAAAGCACAACTTTTGGCCCTTGCGCTGCTGGTCTGCGGCGCTGCTGCGGCCCAGAATCCCTACATAGCCGTTCAGGGCGCCGTGGAGAGCGCCGACGGCATCACGGTCTCGAATCCGCGGACGATCCTTGCCGTGGACGTCACCGTCGAGCGCGACCTGACGCTCTGCGGCCCCTATGCGCGCTATGCGCAGAAGTTCCTCGGCGTGCGGGCCCCGCTCAGCGACCGGACCGTCTGGAGCATTACCGGGGCGCGTATCGCGCTGCTCGACGGCGCGACCTACCTCAATGCCGCGGCTCCGGCCGCACCCGAGACCCGCGTCGTGTCGCACGCCGGATCGGACGAGGAGTTCGCGCGGCTGCAGCCCGACAAGACCGACATGTCCACCCCCGCCCTGGAGGATGCCGCCCGCGATGCGGCCAACCGCATCTATTCGCTGCGCCGCCACCGCCTGGAGCTCATCACGGGCGAGGCCGGCGAGAATGTCTTCGGCGAGGGGCTGAATGCCGCCCTGCGCGAGATCGACCGCCTCGAGCAGGCCTACCTGGAGCTCTTCCTCGGCAAGCGGGTCGTCTCGACCTCGACGCGCCGCTATGTCGTCTATCCGCAGGCCGACAAGCAGCAGTATATCCTCTGCCGCTTCAGCGCGGCATCGGGACTGCTGCCCGACACCGACCTCTCGGGTGACATCGTGCTGTTGCAGATCGAACCCTCGGGCGCTCCCGTCGCTGCGGCGATCGAGGCTCCGGCCAAGGAGAAGCGCGTCTTCCAGTGCCGCGTGGCCGATCCCGCCACCTGCACGGTCCTCTGCGGCGGCCGCGAATATGCCCGCTCGGTGCTGCCCGTCTTCGAGTTCGGCCGCACGGTCAATGTGCTCCTGCCGGCTGCCCGCTAACCGATCCGCACGATGGATTTCACTTCACGCATGGTGGCGCTGCTCGGCGAGCTGCGCCGCGAGCGCAACGGTGCCGTGGCCGATGCCATGTGCCTGTGCGGCAAACCCTACGGACTCAACTACGGGGTAAGTCTCCCGACCCTGCGGCGGATTGCCCGGGCCGAGACGCCCGACCATGACTTTGCCCGCTACCTCTACGTGCAGGACGTGCGCGAACTGCGCCTGGCGGCGCTGTACATTGCGCAGCCGGAGCGCGTGACGGCCGACGAAGCGGAGTTTTGGGCCGCGGGGATCATCAACTCCGAGGTGGCCGAGGAGGCCTCCTTTGCCCTGCTGTCGCGTGTCGGCGTGCTGCCGGAACTTTTCCGAAGCTGGATAACGGCCTCGCCGCTGTTGCAGTATGCGGCGCTGCTGGCTGCAGCCCGCTCGCCGCAAGCTTCGCTTGCGTGGGTCGATGCGGCGCTGGAGGCCGTGCACCGCAATGCCGTCGAAGCGGAGGCGGTTGTTGCCGCAGCCCGAAGTGCCGCCGCGGCGGATACCTCCGCGGCGCCTGCCGCCGGGATTGCCGGAGCGACGGGGCAGGCTGCCGGAGCTGCCGGAATTGCTGCGGGGACCGTCGAACTTGCAGCCGGAGCTGCTGCCCGAACCGGCAAGTCCGCCGAGGCTGCCGCTCTGACCGCTTCGGCCTCCTTTGCCGCGCGTGCGGCCCGTCTGGTGGCACAGGGAGCCGTGGCGCTGTGTGTAGCCGTCGGGAGCCAAAACGAAGAGAACCGGCTCGCGGTGCACCGCAAGGCCGGTTCTCTGGGCAAGCTCCCTGCCGAAGACTGCGTCCACGAGGAGCTCGCCTGGCGTCTGGAGCCGTGACCCCGTCTCTTCAGCCCGATTTGTCTCCGGACCGGATGCCGTGAATCGCCCGCGGGTCCGGTTTGTTGTTTCGGGGCCTTTTCGGTCGGAGGTCTCCGGCTGCCGGGACGGCGCGATGTGTCTCGCACCCTTGCGGCAGCGTGATATCCCGTTGCAAGATCCGTTCCGAAAATGGCGGCCGGGTGCCGTGGGTCGCCCCGCTGTGGCGAGAAATGTCGCGGATTGCAATCGTTCGGCCCGTTCCGGATATAATTCCGTCCGCACCTTTCCGTCTGCCCTCGCCTGTCCGCACTCTCCCGCCTGTCCGCACTCTCCCGCCTGTCCGCACTCTCCCGTCCGTCCGTGCCCTCCGTAACGCACCGGGCGGCGAAGAGAATGTATCTCTCCGCCGCCCGGTATGTCTTCCGGCTTTATGCCGCCGGTCTCATTCTTGTGTCCGTTTTTTTTCGTCTTGTCACCCGGCCTTGTCCGGTTTTTTCTTTTGCCGTCCGGAACCCTTCTTGCCGTCCGGGGCTTTCCCTGTTGCTCGCCCTCTCCGCAGCAGATTCGCCGGCGCCTACTCCGTGAAGAGGGCGCGCGGCAGCTGGTCGATGCTGTTGATTGTGACGACCTCGATCCCCTTGGGACGTTTCGTCCCCTTGGCGAGGTAGCCCGAAACGACGATGCGGCGGAAGCCGAGGCGGGCGGCCTCGCTGATGCGCTGCTCCGTGCGCGGAGCGGGGCGTACCTCGCCCGAGAGGCCGATCTCGCCCGCGCAGCAGATGCCCTCGCCGACCGGCCGGTCGTAGTAGGAGGAGATCACGGCGGCGGCAACCGCGAGGTCAAGCCCCGGGTCGGCGACCTTGAAGCCTCCGGCGAAGTTCAGGAAGACATCCTTCTGGAACATCTTCATCCCCACGCGCTTCTCCAGCACGGCCAGCAGCATGTTCATGCGCCGTGCGTCGTATCCGGTCGTCGAACGCTGGGGCGTGCCGTACGCCGCACCGCTCACCAGCGCCTGCACCTCGATCAGGTAGGGCCTCACGCCGTCGGCCGACGCCCCCACGGCGATGCCGCTCAACGGCTCCTCATAGTGCGTCAGCAGGATTTCCGACGGATTGTCAACCCCCCGCAGTCCGGCGTCGAGCATCTCGAAGACCCCGATTTCGAACGTCGCTCCGAACCGGTTCTTGATACCCCGCAGGATGCGGTAGATGTTGTTGCTGTCGCCCTCGAACTGCAACACCACGTCGACGATGTGTTCGAGTATCTTGGGACCGGCTATCGAGCCGTCCTTGGTGATGTGGCCGATGATGAAGATCGACGTTCCGGTCGATTTGGCGTATTTCAGAAGCGTCGCCGCGCATTCGCGGATCTGCGACACGCTTCCCGCCGACGAGTCCAGGAGGTCGGTGTAAATCGTCTGTATCGAGTCGATCACCACCAGGTCGGGACGGTGCTCGGCGATCTGCGCCACGATGTTTTCCAGCAGCGTTTCGGGATAGATCAGGCACTCGTCGTTGCCGATGCCGATGCGCGCGGCGCGCATCTTGATCTGCTCGGCCGACTCCTCGCCCGAGACGTAGAGGGTTTTCAGTCCGTTCGCCGCCAGCGCGATTTGCAGCGAGAGGGTCGATTTGCCGATTCCCGGCTCGCCGCCCACGAGGACCAGCGACCCCGGGACCATCCCGCCGCCCAACACGCGGTTTACCTCGGCGTTTCCCAGATCGAGGCGGACGTGCTCGCTTTCGCGGATGTCCCTCACGCGCTGGGGCTTCGCCGCGGGCAGGGGACCCGCCGCGACCGCCGGGACCGAACCACTCTCGCGGGCGATGATCTCCTCGGTGAATGAGTTCCACTCGCCGCACGAGGGACAGCGTCCCAGCCATTTCGGGGCTTCGAACCCGCAGTTTTTGCAGAAAAATGCCTTTTTGACCTTTGCCATACGTCCTCCTATTTTGCGTTTGCCGAGGTGTACTCCCGGCGCACGGCCTTCGTGATTCCGGCCTCGGGGTAGAGAGCTTGGTACTCTTCGGTCAGGTCGACCGTCAGGAGGGTCTTGCTCGTGCCGTCCTCGGCCTTGTAGGCCGAGACGGCGCAGGTGTACTTCATCGCCGGTTCCGGACAGTAGACGAGGATGTCGGTTGCGCCCGGGTCCTTGAAGAAGACGCCCCGCACCCGGTCCGCCTCCGCCGTCTGTCTGATCCGGAGGCGCCCGCCGTTGTATTTGGTGAATTCCAGCACGTAGCTTCCGCCCGCCTTCACGGGAGCCGCCGCTTCGATCTCCTCCCTGATCCGTTCGACCACGGGGTCCGTTTCGTTTTCCCCTGCCTTCGTCTCCGGTTCCGTGGGATCGGTGGGGTTCGTGGGATCTGTTGGATCGGTGGGATCTGTTGGATCGGTGGGATCAGTGGGGTCGGTGGGATCGGTGGGGCCCGGTTCGGGGGCCGGGAGGGTGATTTCGGCCTCGACGCGCACGACGGGATAAACCGCCGTGTAAAATGCGTCGGAATCGTCTCCGCAGGCGGCCGCCAGCAACAGCAGGCAGGCCGTGCCGTATTTCAGTTGTTTCATCATAATCCGGAATCTTCGTCGATCAGTATTACCAACACCCGTTTGTCGGGCCAGCATCGCAGCATTTCCATCCGGGTGTTGCAGATGCGGTCCTGCGAGTTGCAGTCCGCGCAGACGCCCGTTTTGGCGCAGGGGGTGCGGAATCCGGGGTGTCGCGCTACGTTCTGCGGGGCGGCGATCCGGCGGATGCGCTCCTCGGCCTCGTCGCGGTCGGCCACGATCTTGTTGCGTCCCGCCACGATGATCACCTTTCGGGGACCGAATGCCACCGGTGCGATGCGGTTGCCCACCTTGTCCAGCCAGTGCAGTGTTCCCTGCTCCGTCACGGCGTTCACGCCCGTGATGAAAAGGTCCGACAACAGCGCGCGGCGGCGGATTTCCAGCCGCTCCTCGTAGGGCTTCGAGGCGTCGAACCCGTCGAGCAGCGTCAGCCGCCCGTTGCTCCGCAGCCACTCGACGATGCCCGTTCCGCGCATCGTCATGGAGTCGCCGAACGACACGAGTTGCGGGTTTTCGGCCTCCACGACGGCCTTCATCAGGGCGAAGGCCGCTTCGGCGTCCTTCACCACCTCGGCCTCGAAACGGTGTCTCCGCAGCGCCGCGGCGCAGGCTTCCGTTTTTTCCGCAGTTCGGTTTGTCATCGGCTCCGCATTTATTTGATAAAGAACCGGTAAATGTCGTTGCCGTTGGCGTAGAGCAGCAGGAACAGAATGATGATCAGTCCGACATACTGCGCCGCTTCGAGCACCTTGTCGCTCACCTTGCGGCCCGAGATCATCTCCCAGAAAGTGAAGATCGCGTGCCCGCCGTCGAGTCCCGGGATCGGCAGAATGTTCATCACCGCGAGGATGATCGACAGGAAGGCGGTCTTCATCCAGAAGTCCTGCCAGTCCCACGTGGAGGGGAAGATGCTGCCGATGGAGATGAATCCGCCCAGCTCCTCGTACATCTTGGTTTTGGGCTGCACGATCATCTTCAGCTGGTCCCAGTAGGAGGAGATCACCTTGCCCGTCCTTTGAATACCGGCCGGAATCGCCTCCAGAAACGTATATTTCTGCGTGCGCAGCGCGAGGCCCTTGCGGATGACTCCGAGCGTGCCGTTCTCCGAGACGGGCGCTTTGAATTCAAAGAGCATGTCCCCTTCCCGCAGGACTGTCAGCAGCACCGAATCTCCGGCGTGCGCCTTCAGGTATTGGCCGTAGCCCGCAAAGTCGAGACCCGAAACGTTGTCGATGGCTACGATCTCGTCTCCCTTCCGCAACTGTGCGACGGTCGGGTTTACGACGCTGTCGATCAGAAAGGGGATGCGGGGCAGGAGGAAATTTTCGTATCCCTTCTGCTGGCGCATCGAGATCAGCTCGTCGAGCGGGAGGATCAGTTCCACCTGCCGTCCGTTGCGTTCGACCACGACGCTGCGGTCGCTTTCGGTGATGATCAGCGAGTTTACGACCTTGTTGATGTCGTCCGCCTCTTCGCCGTCGATGCTCACCAGCCGGTCTCCGTCGTGGAATCCGAGTTTGTGCCCGGCCTCGTTGAAGTTGTAGCCCCACTTGGCGTCGGCGTTCGAGAAATAGGTGTCGCCCCACGTGTAGCAGATGCCGATGTAGATGGCCACGGCCAGCACGACGTTCATCACCACGCCGGCGATCATCACCAGAAAACGCTGCCAGGCGGGTTTGGCGCGGAACTCGTCCTGTTTGACGGGCTGTTTCATCTGTTCCGTGTCCATCGACTCGTCTATCATGCCGGCGATCTTGACATATCCGCCCAGCGGCAGCCATCCCAGACCGTACTCGGTGTTTCCGCGTTTGAATTTGAACAGCGAGAACCACGGGTCGAAGAAGATGTAGAATTTCTCGACGCGGATTTTGAACACCCGCGCCATGATGAAGTGACCCATCTCGTGAATGCCTATCAGGATGGTGAAACAGAGGAAGAACTGAATGATTTTTACAAGAATGTCCACAAGCTTTAATTTTTAATTTTTTAATTGTAGGAACTCCGCCGCCAGCGCGCGGGCTTCGGCGTTCGCCTCGGCGTAATCGGCCAGGGTGGGCGAGGGGACGAATGCGGCGTGCTCCAGCGCGTAGCGGATGGCGCGCACGATGTCGAGCCATGCGCATTTGCGGGCGAGGAACGCCGCCACGGCCACCTCGTTTGCGCCGTTCATCGTGCAGGCCGCCGTGCCGCCGCGCCGCAGACAGTCGTAGGCGATGTCGAGCGCCGGGTATTTCGCGCGGTCCACTTCGGCGAAGGTCAGCTGCGGATGGTTCAGGAAGTTGAACCGCTCGCCGGGACGGTTCGCCCGGTCGGGGTACAGCAGCGCGAAGCTGATCGGCAGGCGCATGTCGGGCGTTCCGAGCTGGGCCTTGATCGCGCCGTCCTCGAATTCGACCATCGAATGGATGATCGACTGCGGGTGGAGCAACACCGAAATCCGTTCCGCCGGGGTCCCGAACAGCCAGTGGGCCTCGATCACCTCGAACCCCTTGTTCACGAGCGTCGACGAGTCGATCGTGATCTTCGCGCCCATGTCCCACTGGGGGTGGCGCAGGGCCTGCTCCACCGTGACGTTCGCCAGCTCTTCGGCCCGGAAGTCGCGGAATGCGCCGCCGCTGCACGTGACGATCAGCCTTCTGACCGGGGCGCGCTCGCCCACGAGACACTGGAAGATGGCCGAATGTTCCGAGTCGATCGGAATCACCGGGGCTTTCCGCTCCCGGGCCAGCGGCATCACGCAGGCGCCGCCCACCACGAGCGACTCCTTGTTGGCCAGCGCGAGCTTCTTGCCTGCCTCGATGGCCGCCACCGTGGGAGCGAGTCCGGCGTAGCCCACCAGGGCGTTCACCACCACGTCCGTGCCGCCTCCGGCCGCGACCTGCGCCACGGCCTCCTCTCCGGCATATACTTTGGTGTCGGTTCCCGCGAGTGCGTCGCGCAGCTGCGCGTAGTGCTGTTTGTCGGCGATCACCGCCGCGTCGGCGTCGAATTCCCGGGCCTGTCGGGCCAGTCGTTCCCAGTTGCGGTTGGCCGTGAGGACGCGGACCTCGAAGCGGCCGGGGTTTTCGCGGGCGATGTCGAGCGTCTGCACGCCGATCGAGCCGGTCGAACCCAGTATTGCGAGTCTTTGTTTCATGCGTTTGTCAGAAGACGATGTACCCCTCGGGGTCCACGGGTTTGCCGTTGTTCCAGAGTTCGAATTCGAAGAGCCGGACCTCTCCGTCCTGCACTTCGGCGTTGTAGCCGATCAGTTCGCCCGAACGGATGGTCTGGCCGGTCGTTACGAGCGACTGCGAGAGGTTCTTGTAGACCGAGATCAGGTTCCCGGCGTGTTGCAGGACCACGATGTAACCCGTCTCCGGGGTCCAGAGGCTCTGAACCACCGTGCCGTTGTCGATGGCCGTGATGCGGTCGGCGGCGGTCGCGGCGATCTTCACGCCGAAATTTCCCTGCCGGATGTCGAATTTTCCGGTTATGATTCCCTCGACGGGCGTCGCCAGCTCGATGGCCTCGCGCACCTTGCGCCGCGAGCCGCCCTGTCCGGCGATGGCGTATTCGCCGTCGCCCTCCATCTGGGCCCGCAGGAGCGAGTCTTCGTGCGAGGGCATCACCAGCACCTTGCTGATGCGCGACGAGTCCGACGAGGCGAGCACGCGCGCCACGGGCGTGCGCCCCTCCATGATCAGGGCTATGTTCTCGTTGTAGGTCAGCATGTCGTTCATCATGCGCTCCATCGAGTCGAGCCGGATGATGTTCTGCACGA
>ERZ824600.2841-NODE-2841-length-17533-cov-3.234809_pt1 | contig 17533 bp, 9 predicted proteins | sample MGYA00519933_ERZ824600 | MGnify/ENA primary metagenome ERZ824600 (study PRJEB31778, sample SAMEA3449178) | human gut metagenome | biome: human gut; feature: human-associated habitat; material: faeces | place: United Kingdom | collected 2010/2012 ... | reverse complement strand
CGGTCGTCGCCTTTTGGCGCGATTTTCCGGTAAATTGGTCAAAAAAGCTGGGGCCGCCGCCGTTTTCGTCTTTGGCGCTGCCGTCTGCGGTCTGGTTTTTGCTGAAAATTGACGTAATGCTTTTAAACAGACCGCCGCTTTCCTTTCTTGAAGACGAAGTTTGCGTCTGCTTCGCGGGGGCCGGCTGTTCGGCTGCTTCCTGTTCGCTGACTTGCTGCTCGATGTCTTTGTCTTTTTCAGAGGAAACCAGCTGCGGCGTCAGATTGGGGTCGTTCAAAATATCCTCGGGAATGGGTATCAGCAGGTTGTTGACGACCTCCGAGGCGACTTTAACTTCGCCGCTGCCGCCTTTTTTAAGCTTTTTGTCTGCTTCGATTGCCTGTTTGACGGCGACATTGTCGGCATTTTTAAAATATGCTTCTTTGGTTATTTGGCGGTTTCTCTGATGCCCGGTGCCTTTGGCCGCAACCCAGACGCTGTCTTCATTGTTCTTTTCCGCCATAGTTGTCCAGCCGGAAGTTGTGTCGTCTTTCTCTTTCTTTTCTGCCGGCGCCTGATTTTCCGTCATACTGCGGATTGTTGCTTTCCCTGTCAGCATGGCCAGCTTATCGGCATTCGGAGTGTCGATAATTTTGGCTTCTGCGGTCTCGATTTTGGCGCTCTGGTCTTTCTCCAGCGGAATAAGCAGGTTCTCCGGCTCCCCTGCGGAAACTTTTATTTGCTCTTTGGACGGAAAATCAGGCGCCGTATCCGGGTTCGGTGCGGCTTTGGCGACTTTGAAAGTCGGCGGCAGCGGTTTGTCGGAGACAAGGTTGTCTTCGTTGTTTCCTTCGTTGTCGTCTTCATCGGGAACGCGGGCGATAATAAAGCTTTCCTTTTCCTCCGCAATCTCGGGGGCGAGAATGTTCTCCGGTTTGGGAGCCGGCTCGGCTTTTTCTTCCCGCGTAATCGGAATGTCCGCTTGCGCCAAAACCGTTTCCGGCTCTTGGGAAACGGTGGTCATTTTCTTCTTCCGGGCCCGTTCTTCGTTGGGGCGGATAATCTGAACTTTGGCCTGAACGATTTTATTGCTGAACGGAACCGGGTCTTCAATCGGCTGCTGTAATTCGTTTTCGTCAACCGGCGGAGCACTGCCGATAATTTCCTGATAATTTGCCGCAATTTTGTCTTCCATGGTCTGCGGCTTTTCAGCCGGAGGAGCCGCCGGTTCCGCCTTGGAAACCGTCTGTTGCGGAGCCGGCTGAAGCGCGGAAACGGCCTCTGCGGCCTTGACAGAAGCTTCTGCGGTTTTTTCGTTCAGATCAAATTCAATGTCGTTGCCGGCAAAAGTCAGAGGGATGGGGTCTTCTGCCGAAACTTCGGACAGTTTTTCCGTTGAGGGAGAAACGGGCACCGACAAGGCAATTTTTTTAACCGGAATGGTTTTGGCTGCTTTGGCGGGAGAGGGCAGGCTCTTGAAAAACAGGGAAATATTTTTGTTGGGAATTTTAATTTCAGTGTCAGAGGGTTTGGGAACACTGAAAAACTCCTTGTTTACGCTCAAAATCGTGAACAAAGAGAAAACAAAGCTGCAAACAAATGTTTTTAAACTCGTTTTTCCCATAAAATAAAATCCCTCTAAAGCCTTGATAATTCAATATGCGACTCTTGGCAAGCAGATATAATTTTATGCACAAAGCTTTGAAAAAAATTTTTCCGTTTGTCGGAATATAGGGGCTTTGCTTTCCCGGAAAGTGATTTTCTGATTTCGGCTTTATTAGAGAAAAATTTACTTTTTAGGGGTAGAAATAAGGTGTTTAGGTTTATTTAACTTCTGTGAATTTTTTGTTACAGGAAAAATTATTACATTAAAACAACGAGTTATCTCTTTTTGTCCAAGTCTTTTTAGGCTGGTAAAAATGCTAAAAATTAGCTATCCTAAAAGAGTATAAGAAGTTTTGCTAAATTAATTGAAGGAGAAAGATTATGCAATTTTTAAAGAGAAATATTTTAACTCTTTGCTGCCTGACCTTGTTGGTTGCAATGGGTTTGTGCGGGGATGCCTGGGCTGACGGTGCCAGCTTGATGAGCACGGCGCAGACAAAAACCCGTAACGTATTCGATAACGTAAAAACCATTACCTTTATTCTGGGTGGTTTCGGTTTGGTCGGTATTGCCTTCCAGGCCATTATCGGTAAGGTAAAATGGACTTGGTTTGCCGGCTTGGCCGTTGGTCTGGGTATTCTGGCTGCTGCCGGTTCAATCGTTGAATATGCAACCGGTTCTACCGATGCCGGCTTGGCAACGACTTTCGGTAATATTTAATCAGCGCTTAGCTGCTTAATGATAACTAAAGGGAGGGAACTATGGAAAACTTAACGAGACATGCGCCATATACCCTCCCTTTTGCTTATCTGCTGGCTAAGCTCAGAAATTATTTACGGGAAAAGGGTGAGAAGATGTTGTGCGTAAAATTAAAGAAATTCCTGGTCTTTTCAGTAATGGTGTTTGCTGTTTCTTCAATTTTATTTGCAACAAACTCCTTTGCTGAAGACAAGGCCCTGTTCAGTGATTTAACCAATCACGGAGCTAAAATTTTCGGCGGAATGCGGGAGATTATTTATGCCGTGTCCGGTTTTGGTATTGTCGCGATTGCTATCGGCGGCTTTTTCGGAACCCTGAACTGGAAATGGCTGGTTGCGATCATCATAGGTTTGGTCGTTATTGCGCTGACCGCCGGTATCATCAACTATATGGTTGACAGCGATGTCATCACCGACGAAATGATAACGGACAGTTTGATTAGTGCGAATGACAATCAGAAATGACGGATGATTTAATCACACGGAGCTGAAGGCTTTTATATTATATCGGCTGAAAAAAATTATTAAAGAGACGGAACTAAACAAGGAGGCTGCTATGAGAAACTTACTTAAATTGATAAAAAATTTATCATTTCTGCTTTGTTTTGGTTTCGGCCTGAATTATATGGTTGTGCCGGTTATGGCGCAATCAATCGTACCTCCGGTTATAGAGGAAGAAGCTCCCGATGAAGAAGAAATCGGCGGCTGGAGCACACTGGATAAAAAAACACAAGAAACAATTGCCAAAAATCAGGCACGTAATGCCGCCGCCGGACAAAGTGACGAAGCCCGGGCAATTTATGATGCACAGCAGCAGCGATATGACCAGCGTGACGCCTCCAAAGAAAAATATGCCGACACCTTGAATGCCGGGGATGAACGTATCAGAAATATGGAAGCGCTGACCGAGCAGGCCCAGCAGGGTGTTGCGGCGGCTCAGGAACGCTTGAAAAACGCCAGCACGCCGGAAGAAATGAAGGCGGCCAATGAAGCGTTGAAGCAGGCTCAGCAAGATTTAAAAACAGCTGAAAAAAATCAGAAAGAAGTCGAGAAAGATGTTAAGAAAGACAATAAAGCCGCCAAAAAAGAAGCTAAGAAAGAAGAAAAAGCCATAGCCAAAGCCGAAAAAGAGCAGCGCAAGGCTATTGAAAAAGAACAGAAATCGGCGGAAAAAGACCTGAAAAAGGCCAATAAAAAGATTGAAAAACTTGAAGAAAAATGCGCCAAAGGCAAATGCGACGATGAAGATCTGGCCGAAGCTCAGTCCAATGCGCCGAAAATGTGCAGCGCGGATGAAATCGGCGGTAACGTCTTTCTGTTGATTGCCTGCAAAGCCACCACCACCTTGGCCGATTTGCGGGTCATCGCTTACATTATTTCCGGTTTCGGTATGGTTGCGCTTGCTTATGCCGCTATTTTCGGAAAAATGAACTGGAAACACTTGGCCAACATCGGTATCGGTTTGTTCCTCTTATCGATGATGACGCCGTTTATCGAGTATTTTACCACCGGCAAAGATAATACCCTGCGTTTTGGTAAATATCTGCCGGCCGGTTTCTCTGATATTCAGGGCAGTGACGGTCAGGTAACCGACTGCGATGAGGATTTGGATAAAAACAGCACTTTCTGTAATCAGATTTTGCCGGAAGTCACGGTTACCGGGAAAAAGCAGAAGTGGTCACTAAAAGATTTGAAAGGCTCGATTACGGCCGGTTTAAATGCGGTCCGCAATGCCAGCGATATGTATAAAGCGGCCAAATCGACGGTCAGCAACGTTAAATCTGCGGTTTCCAATATGACCGCTCAGATTAAGAGCGGTGGCGGCGGACTGGACGGTATTATTAATGCGGCCGGCGCTGTGGCCAATGCAACCGGTACGATTGTCAACTCCGGGCAAGTTCTGGCCAATAATATTGCGACCAATGCCGGTAATCTGTCTAACAATATTCGTGACGCCGGTTCAACCAATGCGGCGCGCGAGGCCCGGGCCGAAGCTCAGGAAACACTTGATAAGTTAACGAAAAAATGTAATGCCGGTAACTGCAGTGAGCAGGAAAAGAAATATATGGAACAAATGGAAGAAACGGTGAACAATAATAAAACCGGCGTTAATAAATGGCTTGAAAATGACGGTGCCGGCGGTGGTTCGACCATTCTCTCCGGAATTAACAAAGTCGGCAACATTGCCAACAATGCCTCGAACTCGGTTAAAAACGTAGCCAATGCGGCCAATGAAGGCCAGTCTATCGGCGGTGACGGGGCTTTGGGTAAAATTCTCGGTGTCGGCTTCGGTGTCGGAACGGCGGTAACCGAAGGTATGGATACCGCGGAACAAAGTAAACAAAACGGAATGTTTGACTTCCGCAGTGATGCAACCAAACGGGAAGAACAGGCTAAAGCCGAAGAAGAGGCCTTTAAAAAGACTTCCGGCTATGTTAAAAACACGCAGACAACCGCTGACGGCAAAAAGGTCGAAACTCTTGGCGACGGTTCGGTTCGCACCACCTCCAAAGACGGTAAGACTGTAACCACAGTCAATAAGGACGGCACCACCACAACCACCAAAGACGGTACAACGGTTGTTAAAAGCCCGGACGGTTCCAGAACCGTTACTGACAGCGCGGGTAATAAAGTGACCTATGATGCCAAAGGCAACAAGGTTAAAACCGAGCTGGTCAACGAATATAACCGCGCAACGGCTGAAAGTGTCAAAGAAGCCCTGAACGGTAAGAAGGAAGAAGAAAAGAAAGAGGAGAAAAAGGAAGAAAAGCCTGCGGCAACAACGCAAACAACAGGATCGGATTTGTCGAAAATTAAAAGTGCATTAGCTGAACAATGTAAGAGCGGAGATAGCATTTGCAAAACATGTGCTAATTCTGTAAAGTCAACAGATCCGAACAAAGCGGCTGCCGAAGCTCAAGCATGTGTTGAAAAGCTTAATGCAAAACAAGATGAGCATCAGAAGGAATACGATCAAGAAATGGAAAAATGGTGTAAACAAAAAGGAGTGAAAGAAGAATGCTTTATGGCACCGGAAGGTGCAGATGCTAATCTTACTGCCGCTTGTAAAAAATGTGGTTTCAAGATGGCGTCTCCTTCAAAATGATTTTGATGCACAAACCTGATAGCTAAAAAAAAGGATGTCTTTGGACATCCTTTTTTTTTATGTGGTGCCATGCTGCCCGCATTTTCCTTTCCTGTCTTGTTTGTCCCCGTGTTAAGGGATTTTTCATAAAAAAAGGATATACTGAACAATAAGGGAAACCCTTTCCCGGCGGTTGAGATTCGTTTTTGAAACACAGGCTCAACGACGGGCAGGGTGTTGTTAAGTATAGCTTTTTGTTGCAACTAAATGAGATTGCGCTAGAATCAAACCAAACGTCAGGATTTGTCGCGATGAGAGAAATGATATTAAAAGCCGTAGCCAATCCTCCCAAGATCTTGTGGGGGCCGTTCCTGCCGACGCTTTTAAATCTGGGTATTCAGTTTCCGCTGATGTTTATGTGCATGGGCGTGTTTAAAATGAACCCGCTGATTTTCATTGTAACGATTGTTGCCGCGCACGGCGTTATTGTGCTCTGGGGCGGCAAAGAACCGCACATTTCCTCCATGATTCAGGCTTTCGGCCAATGCCGCCGGATTAGTAACAACCTTTATAAAGAAAAGGGGAATAAATTTGCGCCCTGATTTTGACTTTTTTACGATTTTTGTTCAAGGCTTGTCCAGTATTGAGGTTGCGGTCGCCGTCATCGGCTTTGTTTCCGCGGCCGCTTTTGCCGGATTATGGGCCACCAAATTAGGCCGGATTATTCTGCCTCAGCCGCAGGAATCCCGGGTGGCTGACTTTTTGCCCTTTAACAAGCTGATGGCCGACGGCATAACCATCCGCTGCTATAACGGCTCTTTTGCCCGCGTGTTCAAGGTTGAAGGGGTCGATTTGTCGTTTGTGACGGATGAAAAAAGCCTGTCCATGATGGAGGCGCGCAAATCATGGATTGATTCAATGTCCGACCTGCAGGTGGTCTGCCGGGTGATTACCCTGCGCGAAAGAATTTCCATGGAAGCCGACAGCGGCGATTTCGGCAACCAGCTGCTGGAGCAGATTTCCATGACCTGGCGCAACAATTTGGACCGCGTTTACAGCAACGGACACTATATCGTCCTTTCCGTGGCTGACCGCCCTGAGGCGCTGAAAGACCTCAACTACGCTTCTCAGGCACTGCTCGCCACTTTGAACGATTACGGTGTTAAACCGATGTTTGAAACTGAAGACAGTGCCGCCGCCGACAGCCCGCTGGCAATTTTTTCCAAGATTTGCAGCCCGCTCTCCAAGCCGATGCCCAAAGTGCGCGGTGCCGAAGGATATCAGCTCAATGAACTGCTGACTGCCGACCATATCCATTTTACCGATGAAAAAGGGCTGATTAAATTCTTCTCCGGCGACAAGGAAATGTTTGCCATTGTTATGGGCATTCGCAGTTCAGGTGATTATATGGACGAGGGAATGATTGCCTCGCTGCTCTCGATTGACTGCGAACTGACCATGCTTCATAACGTTAAGCCTATTTTCAAACCGCACGCCCGCGCTTTGCTGATGCAGCAGCAGCGCATGGCCGCAGTGACCAGTTTTTCGCCGGATGTCATCAACCAATACAGTGAAGCCCTGTCTGCCATTGAAGACAGCGACGCCGACTATCAGGCGCTGACCGAATATGCCATGGACATTATTATCAAAGGCGAAACCATGGAGGAAATCGAATTCGGCGAAAGCGAAGTGCAGCGTATCTGCCGTCTTTTCAGCGTTACTCCGGTTCGGGAGGGCTGGGTGGCTCAGGCGGCTTTCTTTAACCAGTTTCCGACTTATGACGCTTATCCGCGCACTTATCGTTATTTGTCGCGGGTTGTTGCCATGGCCATTTCTTTTGACAAACCGTCTGAAGGCCTGCCGAAGAGTGACTGGGGTCCGGGAGCCATTTCCATTTTCCGCACCACTTCCGGTTCGGCTTACCGTTTCCAATTCCATGTTTCAACCGAAGATTCCGCTGTGGCCCACTGTTGCATTATCGGACCGACCGGACAAGGTAAAACCACTTTGCTGACCTTCCTTGCCGGACAGGCGATGCGCCACCATGACCTGAAAGTTTTCTTCTTTGACCGTCACCGCGGTGCGGAAATCTTTACCCGTGCGGTTCAAGGGGCTTATGTCGGTTTTGACGGCGATGAAAAAAACGTCTCTCTTAACCCGTTTGACTGCCGCAACACGCCGAACAACCGCGCCTTTCTCCGCCGCTGGCTGAAGGCGATTACCATGGTTGACGATGCCCTGTCCGAAAAGGAAATCGGCCGCGCGGTGACCACGGCGTTTGACTATCTGAAACCCGAGGAACGGATTTTGAAAAACCTTTACAAAAGCTGTTTTTCGCCGACCGGCAATATGCGCCGCGAGCTCTTCCGCTGGATTAATCCTGACCAGTACGGCAACATTTTCAATGCCGAAAACGACAGCCTGGACTTGGCCAGCAAACGCTTTATGGCTTTTGACTTTACCCATATTTTTGAAGACGAAACGCTGGCTCCGGCCGTCATCAGCTACATCATGCACCGTATTATGGCCGAAACCGGCGATACCGGCGTACCCTCGCTGATTATGATTGATGAAACCGCGCCGATGTTAAAACACCCGATGTTCCGCGATTACTTTATCATCGGTCTGCAGGAAGGACGTAAAAAACGTCAGGCTTACCTCTGCGCCTTCCAACAGCCGAACATCATTGACAAACTCGGTGTCGGCGAGGTTATTCGCGGTCAGTGTCAAACCGTCATCTTTTTCCGTAATCCGCAGGCCATGCCGGAAGACTATGCCAACTGGAACCTGACCCAGCGTGAAATCGACTTTATTTTCGGCAAAAGCTACCGCGATTTTCCTTATGCGATTTTGCTTTCCCGCCCGGCAACCGGTGAATCTGTTATTCTGGACGTCGATTTAAGCGGTCTCGGGCCGTATCTGAAACTGTACAATTCCGGCCGTAAGAACGTTCTGCTGGTTGAAGAACTGATTAAGGAATACGGCGAAGCGAACTTTGTTACAAAATATTTAAATATTGGCTGATATGCATATTAGGCGTTTATAAATGGCGCAAATTTTGGTATTATTAAAATATACGGTTACTTGGCGTATGGAGGTTGCAATGAGTATTTTAAAACATCAAAAACTGATAACCCTGTTCGGGTTGTCATTGCTCATGTCTCTGTCCTCTCCGGCACAGGCGCAATGGCCTACGCTGGATTTGACTGCAATTAAAGAGGGAATTTCCTCCAAAATCGAACTGGTCAAACAGTCCAAAATCGTAACCGAAGCCACCAAACTGGGTGGCAAAATGAACAGTGCCATCGGCGATGCCAAATCCTCCGTAACCAAATTTGCCGGTGACAACCTCGAAAAAGCCAAGAAAAAAGCCGAAAAACTCCAGAAAGAAAAAGAACGCCTGGAAGAAAAGAAGAAAAAATTAGAAGAGAAAAAAGAAAAACTCGAAAAACAGAAAAAGAAAATTGAAAAAGCCAAAAAGGCCATGGAAGAAGCCAAAAAACTGAAAGAAGACGCCGAAAAGAAAATTCAGGAAGGCAAAGACATGGTCAACGACGTCAAATCTCAGGTTGACGAGGCCAAACAAATGGCTGCCGACGCTCAGGCTGCGGTAAACGATGCCAAAGCAACCGCACAGGGAGCAATTGCCGATGCCAAGTCAACGGTCGGTGAAGTAAAATCAACCGTCAACGACGCCAAATCGACAGTCGGCGATGCCGTCGGAACCGTTCGTGAAGAAAAGAACGAACTCCAGTCGGCCATTGGCGGACAATCCGGCAGTGCCGCCGCCGACAGTAGTTTTGTCGATGACTATGTTGCTCAATATGAAGCCGGAATCAATTCTGACGCAAAGATTTATGAACAGATGTCGGCTGCAGATTCTGAAGCCGTGTCTGAAACGCTTCCTGCCGCCGGCGATGTTGCCGCTGAACCGGCAGATGAAGCCGAAACAGCTCTTGCGCCTGCTGCCGGAGACATGTCGGCTGTGGTTGCCCCGGAAGATATGTCGGCGCAGCAGCCTGTTGCCGCGGTTACCGGCGCAGCTCAGACGGTCACCGGCGGAAAACAACTTAATCGCCGTCCGTTCGGCCGCAAAGATATGACAGCCGGAACTGCCGCTGTTCAATCGTCGGCCGTTTCAACCGTAACCGGTACCCTTCAGACAGCTCCGGCTGCGGTTTCCTCAGCAGCAGCTGGTCAAGCCGCAACTCCGGCAACATCGGCAGCAACACCGTCAGCCGCTGTTGAAACCGCTCCTGCCGCGGTTAAAACCCAGGCCGTCGGCCGCAGCATTCGCACCCGCGCTTCAGCAGCCCCGTCCGCAGTTTCCGCAGCAGCAACCGGTCAGGCAGCAACACCGGCAACATCGGCAGCAACGCCGTCAGCCGCCGTTGAAGCCGCTCCTGCCGCGGTTAAAACCCAACCGGCCAGACGCAGTTTCCGCCAGCGCGCAACGATAAAAAAAGACAATCAGGCTTCGCTCTTTGAGCTGAAACAATCCGTCAATCTGGCTGCCGGCAGTTATTCCGAAACCCTGATGTTCGGTGCGGAAGACAGCGGGGAAAGCATTCCCGACGGTGTAATTCATAACGGCGAATATGAAGAGACGATTATTCCAGACACGATTGTTGACTATTGCAACATCGGGGTTGATCAGCTGCAGGATACTTCGGTTATGCAGAACTGCCTGAAACAGTTGATTACCCACCAGTCTGACAGTGATAATCAGGTTGCGGAGGAAGGCAAAGCGCTATTCACCAAAGCTACGGCGGAAATTGCCATAGCAACGGTAGCCGAAAGCATGCAGCAAAAGGTTATTGCCGCCAAATATCAGGAACAGGTACAGGACAAACGGGAAGAAACATTGGCCAGCGCTTCGACGTCGCGTGATGACTCCGGCGGCTTGGCCATGACCAACAGCGGCGAGCAAACGCTGCTTAACGCCTTAAGCGCAATGGCTGCGGCTCAGTTAAGCATTGACGCGTTCAATCAGGTCGGCGGTTTCACCAAGGAAGACCTCGGTGAAACAGAGGGAGAAGATGAATGATAAAGCGTTTCGTCACATATTGGGCTTTGCCGCTGGCGATATTGGGCTTTTCCTCCGTCGCCCGGGCGGACATTGAGGCTCCGCAGACAGTAATAGGTACGGTTAAAACCGGTATTAAGGAGGCCGAAAGCATTCAGCACGACCTGAATGAAATTCAGGCGGATCTGCGTTCTGCGGCTGAAGGCGTTGCCGGGCCGATAAAAGATGCCGCCAAAACGGTAAATGACGTTAAAAACGAAGCTCAAAGCAATATTCAGGCCGTTAAGGACAAAGCAGATGCCGCCAAAAATATTGCCAGCGACCCCGAAGGCGCTTTAAATACGATGGGCGGCAAGCTGCCCGGTTTTATGACCACGGTTGATACCAATGATTCCGGAGAACTTCGGGATGCGGTCAAAACCAACTATTTTACCCAGCGGCCGAAGAGTTCGGTTTCTGCCGACGGACAGGCCGAAGCGGTCAATTCCGTTGAAGTGACCAAGGAACAGGATGAAAAAATGGCGGCCGTTCAGCGTGAAAACTTTGCCAACCTTTATGCGCAGGCTTTTACAATCCGCACCAATCTTGCCAAAGAAAAGTCGGAAGACAAAGAGCATAAGGACAGTCGGGAAATTCTCCAAAACACTAAGGAAATCGCGCTCAGAATGGAAGAACGTTGGCGCCGGATCATGATTATTAACGCTGCCCTGTTTGAGTTCAAAACCACGCAAAGCAGCCGCCAGTTCTCTTTTGTGCCGGAGGAGGATGAAGATGAATAAGCTCGGACACATACTGCCTTTAGCTTTGTTTTTTGCCGTTGCGGGAGGGGAGGCTTCTGCCACCATTAAATTTGACATCAGCCACACCGCCAATAAAGCGCAGGAAACCGTCAGTGAATGGGCCAAGCAGGCACAAACGGCATTTGAAGAATCTACCACCATTCAGACCATGATCGCCTATGGCAAAGGCGTGGCCGAAATGGCCAAATGGGTTAAAGAACAAAAGGCGCTGGTTGACCAGACTATCAGCGACACTGTCGGAGCCGTCAATTCCGTTAAAGATACGGCAACTTCAACCGTCTCTGACATTCAGGGCGAAGTAACCGGAACCGTCGGCGATGTAACGGGAGCCGCTGGCGAAAGCGTTGCCGGTGTGGCCGGAGGTGCTGCCGGGGCGGTCTCTGCGGCGGCATCCAAAACCCAGTCGGCGCAAGAGCTTTTGCAGCTGAAAAATGAGCGTTCGTCGCTTGAATCCGAATATGAAGCCGCCACCGCGGCCCGCAAAACCGAATTTGAGGGGCAGATAAAATCTTATCAGGACAACAATGCGGCCTATCAGCAGATGATTGCCGAGGATCCTTCCCGTAAAGAAGAACTGGAAACCAAAATTATCTCTAATAATGAGACTATTCGCTTTCTGCAGGAACAGTTTGATAAACGCGAAGCGGAAGAAAAGGCCAAAAGCGATGCTTTGATTGCCGAAGTTGACGCCAAAATCCAAAATCTCCGCGATGTTGCCGCGGCTGACAGCATGGGGCTGGCAACCGAAGCGGCCGGAGCTTTCAAATCTTTGTTCGGCAACAAGCAGTCTGCCGCCGAACTGAATAAAACGATTGCCAATAACTTTATTCCCGAAAACGAGGACATTACTTCCGCCAGTATCAAAAAGGTAAGAAAATACCGTAACAAAACCGCGGTAAACGATGTGCTGACCGCCTATGCAACGGCGTTGCAGGTCAGAATTAACCGTTACGAAAAAAATGAAGATGCGCAGGAGACGGCAGACAGCGCAACCATGATGGACGGCGCCACGGCCGCAATTGCCATGGACACCCAGCTTAAAGTCAAAAATATGGAAACTTTGCTGGTCTATACCCAGATGCTGATTGCAGATATGAAAATGCGCAGCGCGATGGATTTGGCTAAACTGACGGTTTATAAACTGCGAGACCCGAGCAAAGACGTTACCCAGTTTAATCTGGACGATTATAAATATAAAAAGCCGAGCAAAATAAATAAAGAAAACATTCTGAATTTGGCCAAAGAAGCCGGTTCAGCCGCTAAGGATCTTAACAGCAGCGGTGTGACGGGGCTGTTAAAGTAGGAGGAAACAATGATTAAATTGACTAAAATTGCGGCGCTTTCTTCCTCTCTGGTTGTATTTTCCGGCTTGACGGCTCATGCATTTCTGCTCCCGCCGGGACCGGTAACGCCGACGGTCGATGCTCCGACGGATGTTACTTTCAGTCTTGAAAATGTCGGAGCGACGGCTCAGATGTATGCCGCTCAGGCTCAGACTTATGCCAATAATATGACCAAAGCCGCCAAGTCGGCCAAAAAGAAATATATGGACAAGTTTACCGGCTTTATGGGCGGACTGTTCAAGAAAAAGGAAAAGCAGGCTATTCCCGGCTCCAAGACGATTCAGGAATCCAAAATCGCCGATATTTATGATGCTGAATCGGTGAAAAAGGCTTTATATACGCTGTTCCTGGCTTATCCGGTTGATTGCGAAAAAGATGCCGACAGCTTTGCCGCCTGTGTGGCTTATAAGGAAAAAGCCGAAGAATTTTATCAGGATACGGTTATTGAAATTTATACTTCGGTGCGCCTGCTTGAGCAGGAAATGCCTAATTTGGCGGTTCAGGTTGAATCGCTGAGCGCTACGTTCAGCGGTGGCGGCGGTGACGGTGCCGAAAGCGGCGATGACGAGAACGGCGCCCGCAAAAACGCCTTTAATGCTTACGAAACCATGGACAGCATTCTTAAAATTACGCAGGAAGTAACGGCGATGAAAGCCCAGTATGAAGCGGCGCTGATGCTTCGTGAACAGGTAAAACCTGCGCCCTATGTCTCCAAAAAGGAGCGTAGAGCTAAAGAAAAAGCAGCCAAAGAGGCCGCTAAAACCTCGTCTTTGTGGCGTGATGAACCGATAAAAACGGCTTCTCTCGGCGTAGTCTCAACCAGTGAAACGCTGGCTTTCGGCCAATTGGGAATGATAACGCAGGCTGATTTCAAATTAAAAACCGAAAATGAAGCGGCGGCAGCCGATGTTGAAGAGGAGGATGATGACGAAGAATATGTTTATGATCCTTCCTTATACGGCACCGTCAGTTTTGAAGATGCTTCCGAACCGCTGATTGCCTCGCCTTTTGCCGGGAATGAGGAAAAAGTTCTTGAACTTGATAAAATTGCCCCGCTTTACGAAAAAGCGCAGGATGCACTGGACGTTCATAATCTGCTTCAGGCACTCGACAGCTATCGCGGAATATTTGAAAACTATGAGCAATATAAACAGCTGCATCAGAAGGCTCTGGATGCCGTTGCCGCTGCTGACCAATGTTCAATTCAATACCTGAAACGCTATTATCCCGACCCTGAACAGGTTTGGAAAGGCAGCATTGCCGATGCGGCGATAAATGACTATGATGCCCGCCGGGGAATTTCCGGCTGGGCCGTTAAGGCTTTTGAAGTTGCCAAGTCGGAGGAATCGCTGCCGATTGACACCGACGAGCTGGGAACAATTGATATTAACTCCGATATTGATATTGACGATGTCAACAGCATGGAAACCATTAAAGCCGATCTGGAAAAGCAGGATATGGCCAGTTTGGCAAATCCGGAACAGACGGCTGCCGCTGAAAAGGCTACCCGTGAATCGCAGATGATTTCCTTTAACATCGGTGCCGAAGCGGCGCAGCTTTTGGCGCAGGATCAGTATGAAGCATCGCCGCAATGGGGAATGCCGAGCACGAAGTTTCCCGTCTGGAATGACCAGATTAATTTTTATACTCAGTATCTTGACGGCAAGTATGAGAATGTCAAAGATTATCTGCATCAGCTTGACGTCAGCAGCGTTATCGTCGATATTGCCTATCCTTTAAACGATTTGCTTGTTGACGATGAAGAAGAGCGTGCCAATAACCGCGCCGGACTTGATAAACTGGCCGGAATGTTAAAGAGTGAAGAACAAAGTTCGGATCCGGCTTCGGTGATGAAAGATCTGGAAAGCAGCCGCGATAAATTGCTGCAACAGGCGCAGCAAAGCAAAGCCGCTAAGATGCAGCCGCTGGAAAGCCGCCGGAAAACGCTGGAAACGCAAATGGAACGGGCCTCGACGTTGCTGTCCGACTACAGTGAACAGCTGAACAGCGCCCGACAGAATAAACTGACTGCCGATACCGGTGTCGAAGTCAAGGAAAGTTTGATTGTCGATTTGGAAGAACGCCGCGGCAATGATGAAGACAATATGCTGCGCAAAACCGATATTGACTATAATGAAGAAACTTACGAGGTTTCGCCGGAAAAAACGGAAAAGGTCTATTCCGTTAAAAGAAATGCGACAACGGAGAAAAAAGCCCTGTTTGATACCGATAAAGCCGTTGCCGACTATCAAGACGAAATAAAACAACTGAAATACCGGGCGGAACAGCAAAGCGCCGCCGAAGCGGAAGCCGCTTCCCGCCAGAAGCTGATGCCGGTTGAAACCAACAGCAATAACGACGGCTCAGTCAGCCTCTATCCTGAAAACGGCGCCGCCGCACTGCCGACGGTCGGCACCGGCAGCGGACAGAAAAAAACGCTTTTCCGTCGTCCGTTCAGTGATAATTCGGCTTACCAGCCCGTCAAATACAGTTTATCGCAGACGCTTTATTTTGGTGCCCAGTATCCTAATTCGGGGCGCCGTCAGGCCTTCACCGTTAACACAAACGCTTCTGAGCCGATAGATTTTCAGGCTGAAAAAGCCAAGCTTGACCGCAAATTGGATGAACAAACCTCGCAAATGACCGAAACAACGACCTATGAAGAAGAAACCGTTGTTGAAGAAAAGACAACCGAAGCTGAAACCGGAACCTATACCACGGGAGAAATATCGGAAACCATGGAGGTTAATGCGGAAGATACTGAAGATATGGCTCTGGCAAAGGTACAGCGTGCTGAAAATGAAGAAAAAGCCGCCGCCAGCGAAAAAACCGCAGCTTCGCTTAAAACCCAGGTTGAGCAGAAGCAAAAAGAAATTGAGCAGTTAAATCAGCAGTTGGAAACGGTAAAATCCGAGATGGATGCGGTTGAAAACAGTTATATTGCACAAGTTCAGCAGATTGAGCAGGCCTACAATCAGAAAGTGACGGAAGCCAAAAAGTATGTTGAGAGCAAGCGCAATGCACGTAAAACCTTGGATTTGATCAGTTATTACAAGGAAAAAATCGGCTTGCCGGTAGCCGGAGTCAACGGATTAATTCCGCCGTTCAGTCTGTTGAATATTTTACGAACCGCAACCGGCCTGACCGATGATACCAAAAATTATGCCGACCAGTTGATTGACGATGCCAAAAAGTCAATGCTTAATCTCGGCGATGCTGTTTATGTCGGCCGTGCCGGCGATAAGATTGCCGAAATTCATAACGGCCTGATGGATAAGCTGCAGGCGCTTCCGGTGGACGGCCTGAGCAAGTTCTCTTCTGCCGTCGGCGCTTATGCCAAAACGGATGCCGTTATCAAACCGTTGACTTCCATGTTCCAGAAAGTGTTGGTTGAGCAGGCGTGTGCCAATGACAACTGCCGCAAAGTTGATGAAGAATATTTTGTCGGTTCTTATGCCAAAGACCGTGACTTTATGATTCCCAAAAACGCGCCGCAGGAATATCTGCCGCCGCTGCGGGAAATGGTTCATTTCGATGATGTCGATTATGAAAATGTCAGCAAAACGGCTGACGGCGGCATTACCCGTGAAGGTTTCCTCAACAGTGGGGCCAAAATGCCCGAAATCTGGAAACGCATCTTGAACGGCAAAGCCTTTGTCGATAAAGATGTTGATTTGAAGGTTTTGCTTTCCGAAGGCGGTGAGGCCGCAACCTTTATGCGCGGCGGCCGTTATCCCTGCAAATTGGATGACCAGATTGTCGATATCGATAACGCCGACGGACAGTTTAAAATTTATACCAGCAAGGCTCTGCCGAGTAAGGCAACGGCCGAACAGAAGGCTTACCGCCCGGCCGCCATGTCGTTGATGCCGGTTTGCAATGAAATTACCCTGAAAGGGACGCCGGGTTTGTTGGGCAAGTTTTATGTAACGGTAGAAGACAAAGTTGAAGAAGTAACCGCGCAGGGCAAAGTCGCAACATTTCAGGATTTTGCCGGCGGAGCGGCACACAGCGAGTTGGGAACGCTGTTAAAGGCGGCTGACAACGGCGTTTTCTTTAATGATGCGCCTGCCGCCGTCTTTAACCGTTTGAGCAAAATGGCGGAAGAAGCCAGCCAGGATAATTCGTCCTATACCAAAAATATGCAGGACGAAGTCTATAAAAAAGCCATGCTTGATCATAACCAGTTTGGCAATTTCCTGACTTTTGCCGAGCAGGAAATCAGTTATCGCCAGGCCTTGGAAGAATTGAAACTGAGTGTGGACGAAGCCAAAGAAACGTTGTTCGAACAATTTGAAAAAATCGGCTTTACACCGTCAGCCGACTATAATCTGGCCCGCCAGGCCGATTATGATTTGACCAAAGATACGCTGAACCGGCGCAAAAATACGCTGGTCAACGAGGGTGTAGAAGAAATGGAGGCCGTTAATGTCTCTGATAACGAGATTGTTGAAGAACGCCTGGATAAAATTAAGAATATCTTTACCGCTTTACGCAAAGATAAAGAAGCCTACATCTCTTTGAGCGATGTAACGGACAGCGGTGCCGAACTGGATGAACGGATTAAAACCGAAGAAGCCAATCATAAGGTGACCGCCGAATATAAGAAACGGGCCGATGAAGAATTTGAAAAACAGCTTAAATCTTATCCGATACCGTTCTGTGCGGCGTATTGAGATTAAGCGACGGGGAAACTGATGAGCGATTTGAACAATATGTTGGAAGGGACCAAAATTCTGTCTTTGACGGATGCAAATGGTCGGGCGCATGAGTTCATCAGTGAAACCGAACAGGAAAAAGCGGGATTTAAGCTCAAATATTACATGTGGCTGTCGCGCCTGTTTATTCTTTTCGCCATTGTTTCACTGCTGGTTTTTATGAGTACGTCGCTGGCAATTTTCAAACTGGCGCCGCAGGTGACGGTCGAGCCTTTCCTG
>ERZ824600.2831-NODE-2831-length-17578-cov-3.537522_pt1 | contig 17578 bp, 21 predicted proteins | sample MGYA00519933_ERZ824600 | MGnify/ENA primary metagenome ERZ824600 (study PRJEB31778, sample SAMEA3449178) | human gut metagenome | biome: human gut; feature: human-associated habitat; material: faeces | place: United Kingdom | collected 2010/2012 ... | reverse complement strand
TTATAACCCACAGCCTCTGCAACGTCTATTTTAATAATAGGATACACCATTGAGGCTCCTAAAATAATTGGAATACTCAATAGAAAAGAATATCTAGCTGCAGTTTGTCTATCCAATCCTGTAAATAAACCTGTAGCCATAGTCCACCCGGAACGGGAGAATCCAGGTAAAACAGCTACACCTTGAGCTAATCCGATGAGTAAGGCTTGTTTTAAATTAACCCTGTCAGATTTATTATCTTTTTTCTTTGACAAATACTCACTGAAAAATAAAACGCCTCCGGTTATAATCAACAAACCTCCAACTAAAGCAGGATGATATACTAAATGTTCTGCAACTTCATTAAACGGTAATGCTAAAGCTATGGTTACAAGAGTACCCGCAATTATATAAAGTGCAAGCTTAGCCTTATGTTCAGAGAAATCTCTTTTTTTACAAGCTGAAAACAGAGCTTTTAAAATTTCCCAAACATCTTTCCTAAAAAAGATTAGTACAGCAATCAAAGTCCCTAAATGAAGCATTATATCAAAAAAAACTTCTTCATTTGATTGAGCCACTATTGGAATATTCTTAAAAACTTTATAAAAATTAGACGTAAAAACCAGATGCGCAGAACTAGATACAGGTAAAAACTCACTTAACCCCTGCACAATCCCCATTAATATTGCTTGAACAAAATTCATTTCAAAATCTCTCTTTCTAAGAACTACTATTCGGCTTCAAAATAAGAACAACAAGAAGATTGAGTTTCCCAAACCGTAATCTTGCTTAGTTGAACAATTTTTTCTTTTAATTTTGAATAAATATAAGCTGAAATCATTTCACTTGAAGGACTTTCACCTTGAAATTCCGGAAGTTCATTCAAATCTTTATGATCTAAAGTGTCCAGAACTGCATTTAATTCTTTTTTTAAAACTTTATAATCAATCAAAATATTACTTTGATTTAGGCTCTCACCTTGAACAAAAGCTTCAACCATCCAATTATGTCCGTGCTGATTTTCACATTCGCCGTCATAATTCAATAAATGATGTGCTGCTGCAAAAAATGCCTGTGTTTTAATTTCGTACATATTTATATCCCCTTATCATTTTTATAATTACACATTCTGTGAATCAAATATAAAATCACACAATTCTCTAACTGCTCCGCGCCCACCGGCTCTTGATGATGCAAAATTACAAACTTTTTTAACCTTATCAACAGCATCAGCTGGACATGCCGCAATTGCAACTTTATCTAATATACAAATATCAGGTTCATCATCTCCCATATATGCTACCTGCGAAAAATCAAAACCATATTTTTCCATAATTGCTTCTAATATTGGAAGTTTATTTTTTACCCCCTGATAAACTTCTGTAACTCTTAAATCTGTAGCCCGTCTATCAACAGTCCCATTATTTCTGCCTGTAATAATTGCCGTTACAAAGCCATTTTTAGACATTTTTGCAAGCCCATGACCATCTTTAGCATTAAATGTTTTGTATTCAACTCCATTTTCATCATAAGTAATACTGCCATCAGTCATAACTCCATCAACATCAAAAGCCAACATTCTTATACATTTTGCCTTCTCAATCAATGTCATTATGCTACACCTGCTCTTAACAAATCATGAACATGAATTACACCAACCGGAACATTATTTTCATCGACAACAGCAAGAGCTGTAATTGAATATTTTTCCATTAAGTTTAAAGCAGAAGCCGCATAAGCATCTTCCGTAATTCTTTTTGGATTAGATGTCATAACATCTTTGACTTTTAAAGTTGATAAATCTGAGTATTTAATAATAGTTCGTCTGATATCACCATCAGTTAAAACCCCAGAAAGCTTACTATCAGAATCTAATATCATAGCCATACCTAATTTATATTCTGAAATTGTATTTATAACAGATTGGAAAGAATCAGAATCACTAACAAGGGGCATTCTATCACCTGTAATCATCAAATCTTTAACTTTATAGGTTAAACCTTTACCCAATTTACCTGACGGATGGTACATTAAAAAGTCTTCTTTTGTAAATCCTTTTTTCTCCATTAAACAAACAGCTAAAGCATCACCCATAGCAAGAGTTGCTGTTGTACTTGCTGTCGGAGCTTTTCCAAGAGGACAGGCTTCTTTTTCTACAGAAATATCAAGAACAACTTCACTTGTTTTTGCTAAAGTTGAATTCATATTACCAGTCATACCAATCATAGGACAGCCAAATCTTTTAATAAGCGGTAGCAAATTCATTAATTCTTGAGTTTCACCACTGTTAGAAATTGCAATAATAACATCGTTTCTGGTTATAACACCTGAATCACCATGTGTACTTTCTGCCGGATGCAAAAAGTATGAAGGAGTACCTGTAGAAGACATAGTTGCGGCGATTTTTTTACCTATAAGTCCTGATTTTCCCATTCCTGTAACAATTACACGACCTTTACAGCTATATAATATATCTATAGCCTTATCAAACTCTTCTCCTATATTATTTTTTAATCTTAAAATTGAATTAGCTTCAATTTCCAGAACTTCTTTTGCCAGTTCATTAATTTTACTCAATGTCATAGTTACCATATCCACCTCTCTAAGCTTAAAAAAATTATACAATAAATATCCTACAAATACAGTATCTTTACAATTATTTTTAAAAAATTTTAATTATTAACCGTCCTCTACAAAAAGGATTATTAGAACTATGACTTTTAAAACATCAATGCAAAATAATGTATCTGTGGATATTATCAAGAAATTAAACTCTTCAAATGGAGAAATTATTGATTTATCAAACTTGAATTTGTTTGATGCAACCCGAACCATAATTATGTTATCTACATATTATTTTCAAAAAAATCCAACTCAAAAAATTCGCTGTAAAGTATCTACCCCGAATATTGAAAACATTTTAAAAGATATCCCTTTAAATAACATTATTGAATTAGTTTAATAAAAAAAGGTTCTGAAATAAATTCAGAACCCTTTTGAGCTTTTAGTATTTAAATAAATAACCTATGAACAACCTGAGTATCCGCATTTCAAACAGATAAAGCAGCCTTCTGCCATTTGAATTTCATTACCGCATTCAGGGCATTTTACTGTTTTAATTTCTCCGGTTGCATTATACTCTTGCACAGTTTTCTCTTTCTTATCTTCAACAACAGGCTTTGATTCTACTGGTTTCATTTCTACTGTTTTGTCTTTTTTCTTATCATCCAAATTCATTGGCTGGAATTGACGAGAATTATTTCTATAAACAGTTATTCCTTTTAGATTATTTTTATAAGCCAGAATATAAGCTTCTTTAATATCTTCTCTGGTTGCAGATTCCACAAAGTTAACGGTTTTTGACACAGCATTATCTGTATGAAGCTGGAATGCAGCCTGCATTTTTACGTGCCAGTAAGGTGTAACATCGTGTGCTGTTGCAAAAATATCTTTAACTTTTTGAGAAACAGCATCAACATGCGCAATTGTTCCATCTTTAGCAATCTTAGACATAATTTCTTCTGAATATAAGCCATGAGAAACCATATAGTCTTTAAATATTGGATTAACTTCAAGCATTTCAGTTCCGTCCATAATAAGTCTTGAGAATACCAAGCCAAATAAAGGTTCAACACCGCCGGATGCTGAAGCTATCATTGAAATTGTTCCTGTTGGAGCAATACAAGTTGTTGTAGCATTTCTCAAACCGAATTTTTTAATATCAGCATCGATTTCAGCCCATTTATCATCTGAAATTTTTCCTGCTGATTTACCTTTATATTTATTAAACAGGTAGTTATCAGAATCATAAATACTGCCTTTGAAGTTATTAAAACTTCCGCGTTCTTTAGCCATTTCAATTGATTCTTTTTTAGAAATGTAATCAATAAATTCCATAACCTGACCGGCAAGTTTTGTACCTTCTTCTGAATTATAAGAAATACCCATTTTCATCAACATATCAGCCCAGCCCATTACACCTAGACCAATTTTTCTATTATTTTGAACCATTTCTGAAATTTGAGGCAGCGGATAGTTATTAACAGCAATAACGTTATCCAAAAATCTCATTGCTGTTCTTGTTGTTTCTGCAAGTAAATCCCAATCAACTTCCCAACCATTTGATGTTTCTTTCATCATTAAGCCAAGGTTAATAGAACCAAGGTTACATGCTTCGTATGGAAGTAATGGAACTTCTCCGCAAGGGTTGGTAGATTCAATAGCACCTACTAATGGAGTCGGATTATCAGCATTCATTTTATCAATAAATACAATACCCGGTTCACCGTTTCTCCAAGCACCGTCAACGATTAAATCAAATACTTCTTTAGCATTCATTCTGCCTACAACTTCTTTAGTTTGAGGATTGATTAAATCGTAATCGGTTCCGTTTAAATAAGCTTCCATAAACTTATCTGTAATAGCTACAGAAATATTAAAGTTATTTAATTTATTGTTATCAGACTTGCAGTTAATAAAATCAATAATATCAGGGTGATCAACTCTTAAGATACCCATATTGGCACCACGTCTTGTACCGCCCTGTTTAACAGCTTCTGTTGCAGCGTTAAACACTTCCATAAATGAAACAGGACCTGATGAAACACCCATTGTTGATTTTACAACACTATTTTTAGGTCTTAATCTTGCAAATGAAAAACCTGTACCACCGCCTGATTTATGTATTAATGCTGTATTTTTAACGGTTTCAAAAATACCTTCTAAGCTGTCTTCTACCGGCAAAACAAAACATGCAGCCAATTGACCAAGTTCTCTTCCTGCATTCATTAATGTTGGAGAATTTGGCATAAAATAACGGCTGGTAATAGCTTTATAAAATCTATCAGAAAGTTTTTTAACATCTGATTCTGATTTTCCAAACTTTAAATCTCCTGCTGCAATTGTATCTGCTACTCTGCGGAACATATCTTCCGGTTTTTCGATACAATTTCCGTCTTTATCTCTTTTCAAATATCTTTTTTCCAAAACTTTTACTGCGTTTTCGGATAAAATTAAAGACTCCTCTATACAAGTACTACTGTTGTCTGACACATTAACCTCCATCTGACATTATCTATAGTTTAATAAATTACCTTTCCCAAAATAAAGCATGCCAATAAACATACTTTATAAAAAGTTTACTACATATCAAAGTTCTATTGCAAGAACATTATATATTTTTCAAAACATTTCGTAACCTTTTAGAAAAACTGCTCATAAAATTAATCTTTTATTATCCAGAAAGAGAATACATTTATTACTTTTTGTGATATTCTTTAAGCATGATTAGGAGAGGCTTTAGGGTAATATTGTGTATAGCATTAGTTGCAATTCTGAGCAAGGCTTGCCTTGTGAAAGATACCGTACCGGCGACAACAGAACAAAATACTAAAACTGAAAAATTACAAAAAATAGAATACCCAGCACCTAAAAACATAACGATTTCAGGAATTGATTACCTGCAATCTCAAGCTCCTATTGGGAAATTTGGTGGAGACTTAATAGCATCCACAATAGGTGAAGGACCAAAAACATTCAATCCTTTCAATAGTAAAGATAATATTTCAGCTTTAATGTCAGGAATATTATATGACGGCTTACTCACATCAGATCCGATAACCGGACAGCCAATACCTAAACTTGCAAAATCTTTTTCAATATCTGAAGATGGAAAAACTTATACAATTAAACTAAGACATGGAATAAAATGGAGCGATGGAAAGCCTATAACTGCAGATGATATTGTTTTCACCTGGAAAGATATAATATTTGCAGGACTTGGAGACACATCAGTTAGGGATTCTGTCATTATTGAGGATAAGCTGCCAACTGTAAAAAAACTTGATAACTACACCGTTCAATTTACAACACCAAAACCTTATGCTCCATTTATAAGAATGCTATCAACACCAATAGCTCCAAAACACTATTTCATGCCGGCAGTAAAAAAAGGCGGAACTGAATTTGATGCATTTTTATCAACAACAACAAAACCACAAGATATGATTACATCAGGAGCTTTCAGACTAAAAGAATATGTACCGGCACAACGTGTAGTTTTTCAAAGAAACCCTAATTATTATGAAATAAATACCAAAGGACAAAAACTTCCATACTTAGATAGAATAATTTATTTAATAGTCGGCGACTTAAATAATGAAGTTTTAAAATTTGAAGCAAAAGAGCTAGATGTAATTTCTCTGCAAGGGTCTAAAGTTACAAGATACAAATCTCTTGAACCGCATTCAGATTTCAAACTATATAACCTTGGACCGGATACCGGAACAATGTATCTGTCTATGAATTTAAATAATAGAAAAAATGATAAGGGTAAATATTATGTTAATCCAGATAAACAAACTTGGTTTCAAGATTTAAACTTCAGAAAAGCTGTAGATTACGCTATTGATAGAAAAAATATGGTTCTAAATATTGCAAATGGTATAGGAGAACCTCTTTTTACCGCGGAAAGCTTGAACTCGATATTTCTAAATAAAAACTTAAAACCATACGATAAAAACCTCAATAAATCTAAAGAACTTCTAAAGAAATCAGGATTTTATCTAGATAAAAAAGGAAGATTATTTGATAAACACGGCCACAGAGTTGAGTTTGACCTATATACAAATGCCGGAAACACTGAAAGAGAAGCTATTGGAGTTATGGTAAAACAAGACCTGGAAGACTTAGGAATGAAAGTAAATTTCAAACCTATAGAATTTAACTCTTTAGTAAACAAACTTGTAAGCACCTTTGACTGGGACATGGTAATTATGGGACTGACTGGTTCTCCGCTTGAACCAAACGGCGGGAAAAATGTATGGATGTCTGACGGAAGATTACATATGTTTAACCAAAGAACTCCACAAGAAGGAAAAATCAGACTACTTCCATGGGAAAAAGAAATTGATTATTTATACACACAAGGAGCTTTAGCAACTAAATTTGAGGATAGAAAAAAATATTATGATAAATATCAGGAAATTGTTTATAATGAAAAACCATTTGTTTACATCTATTCTCCTGTAAGAATTGTTGCAATTCGAAATAAATTTAAAAATTTATACCCGTCAAGTTTAGGTGGAATAACACATAATTTAGAAGAGATTTATATAGGAGAGTAGAGAAATGGATACTTTAAAATATATTTTAAAAAGAATACTCCAGACTATACCCTTGCTAATAATAGTCTCATTAATAAGTTTCTTTATAATAAGACTGTCTCCTGTTGATCCGCTTGCCGAATTAAAGCTGAACCCGTCAATTTCTCCTGTAACAGTAGAAAAGGAAAGACAAAGACTGGGATTAGATAAACCTATTATCATCCAATACGGGAAATGGGCAAAATCATTTATTCAAGGAGATTTAGGAGTCACATCCACCGGCGAAAAAGTCAGCCAGAAGCTTAAAGAAAGAATTCCAAATACACTGCTTTTAACAACAATTGTTATACTTTTAACCTGGCTTGTCGGTGTTCCGTTAGGAATTATAGCAGCAGTGAATTGGAAAACACCGTTTGACCGTCTGCTAACTGTTCTTACTAGTATCGGAATGGCAATACCGTCGTTTTTCTTTGCTGTGCTATTACTGCTATTTGCGGTAAAAACAGGCTGGTTTCCGATAGGCGGACTAACCTGCCCAAATTTTCAGAATATGAATTTTCTTGAAAAAATTCTTGATATAGCACATCATCTTATGCTGCCTGTTCTTGTATTATTTACAATATCTCTTGCGGGTTTGCAAAGACAGATGAGAGCCAATATGCTTGATGTATTAGACAGCGATTATATAAAATTTGCAAGAGCCAAAGGATTAAGTGAATTTACCGTAATATATAAACACGCATTAAGAAATGCAATGAATCCGATGATAACTCTTCTTGGATTTGAATTTGCAGGACTATTAAGCGGAGCAGCTTTAACTGAATACGTTTTTCAATATCCTGGACTGGGAAGACTTATACTAGAAGCTGTTATGAAATCAGACATAAATTTAGTTATGGCATCATTGATGATGGGAGCAATTATGCTTGTTTTAGGCAATTTAATTGCGGATATACTGCTTATAATTACAGATCCAAGAATTAGGGTGAAATCATGATAAAAGAAGTATTCAAACAATTGTGGAAAGACAAATTTGCCAGAATTGCCTTAATTTTATTAGGGATAATTTATCTTGCGCTTTTTTTAGCTGATTTTATAGCACCATACACAAAAGACTTTTCAGATAGAACAATGGCATATGTTCCACCATCTAAAATATTTACAATTACATCTGAAGGAAAACTATCTAAACCTTATACATACAACTACATTAGAGAATTCGATCAAAATAATTTAGAAATAAAATATACACTTGACCGTTCTAAAAAACACTATGTAAAATTCTTTGCTAATGGTCAACCATATAAATTTTTAGGATTAATACCTATGAAAAGACATCTGGTAACTACAGATACCGATGGTCGCTTATTTTTATTAGGCACAGATATTAATGGACGTGATGTATTTTCCAGACTTTTATTTGGCGGACGAATCTCTATGACTATAGGCTTTTTGGCTCTGTTTGTACTGTTCCCTATAGGCTTATTATACGGAGGAATATCAGGATACTTCGGCGGAAAAGTTGATATGATAATGATGAGATTTGCAGAAGCAGTTATGTCTATTCCAAGCTTCTACTTATTAATAATTCTAGCTTCAATACTCCCATCTGGAATGACCAGTACACAAAGATTTTTGCTTATCGTAATAATTCTTGCACTAATCGGGTGGGCGGGATTTGCCAGAGTTGTAAGAGGTATGGTTTTATCAATCAAAAATCAGGAATATGTACAGGCTGCAAAATCAGTTGGAGCCTCCAGAATGAGAATTATAACAAAACATATTCTTCCTCAAACCACCAGTTTTGTTATAGTTGCAATGACTCTATCTATCCCTTCTTATATCTTGTCAGAATCTGGACTAAGCTTTTTAGGGCTAGGCATTCAGCAGCCTGATGCAAGCTGGGGTAATATGCTTAAAGAAGCCCAAGAATTCACAAATATTTTATATAGACCTTGGCTACTTACTCCCGGTTTCTTAATTTTTGTATCAGTTTTGGCTTTTAACGTAATAGGTGATACAATAAGAGATATTTTAGATCCGCAAAGTAAAGTAAGATAATACAATATTAAGAGGATTAGGGATATTATGGAAGAAACATTAAGTCATTTAACAAATATTATCAATTTAGATTATATAATAAGAATCACAATTGCTGTAATATTTGGATTTTGTATCGGACTGGAAAGAGAATTAACAAACAAATATGCAGGTTTAAGAACACACATACTGGTATGCCTTGGAGCCTGTGTATTTACACTTATCTCAATATACGGATTTCCTACTTTTGCACCTGGAGATAATGTAATTATCGATCAGGCAACAGGAGTAAGGGATACTTCACGTGTAGCTGCGCAAATTGTTACCGGTATTGGTTTCATAGGTGCAGGTACAGTGCTTAGAAACGGGCCGGTCGTGTTGGGGTTAACAACAGCAGCAACTTTATGGATTGCGGCAAGTATAGGTATGGCATGCGGTGCAGGCATGTTTGAAATAGCATTTGCAGGAACTGTTCTTTCTATCCTTACACTTATTTCGATTAGAGTATTTGAAAGAAAAGTTCTGCCGACCAGCACAAAAAAATCGAGAAGAATAAAAATAAATTTAACCTGCAATAATGAATCTGCAACTAAAATATATGAATTCATCATTGACAAATATCCAAATATTTATGAAATGTCTAAAAAACAATTAAAAGCAGATGAAAAATGCACTAAAATAACTTGCGTAATTGATGTCAACACAAGAAAACCTGTCAAAGATTTATATAAATCATTTGAAAAACTTGAAGGAATAGATTCAATTTCCGTACAGGAATTTAACGAGTAACAAGCTTTACTTTACGAATCCTTTAAGCTAGAATTAAACATAAGAATAATTTATGAATAGGGAGACTATAGAGTTAATGAAATATAACAGAATATTACTAAAAATCAGTGGAGAAGCATTATTAGGAGATCAACAGTTTGGTATAGACCAAACACCTGTAAAAATGATTTCCGAAGAGATAAAAAAAGCCTGCGAATTAGGTGCTGAAGTTGCCGTTGTTGTTGGCGGAGGAAACATATTCAGAGGGATGAAAAACAGCGCAAAACTGGGTATGGATCAAGCTTCCGGTGATTATGTAGGGATGCTTGCTACTGTAATGAATGCTATTGCATTGCAAAGTGCTTTAACCCAAATCGGAGTACAATGCAGAGTCCAATCCGCAATAACAATGAACCAGATAGCAGAACCATACATTAGACACCGTGCAATCAGACACCTTGAAAAAGGACGGGTTGTAATTTTTGCAGCAGGTACAGGCAATCCATTCTTCACTACTGATACCGCAGCTGCTCTCAGAGCTTCTGAAATCAATGCTCAAGCTATGTTAATGGCTAAAAATGGCGTTGATGGTGTTTACACTGATGACCCAAAAACTAATCCGGAAGCAAAAAAATTAGAAAAAATTACGTATGATGATATTATCAAAAATGGCCTAAAAGTAATGGATACTTCAGCCTGTGCATTATGTAAACAAAATAACATACCAATTGTTGTTTTCGATTTCAAAAAAGAAGACGGCATAAAAGACATTCTTAAAGGCAATGATATTGGTACTTATATAAATTAGTTAATATATGAAAGAGGTAAAAAATGACAGAATCTTTAGATGAATTATTTTTATTCGGTGAAGAAAAAATGGAAAAAGCTATTGCCCAGTTACAAAAAGAATTTGGGACAATTCGCTCAGGTCGTGCTAATCCTGGAATACTAGATAAAGTTGTTGTTGAATACTACGGAGCTCCAACTCCATTAAGACAAATGTCACAGGTTTCAGTTCAAGATGGAACAACTCTTGTTATAACACCTTATGACAAAACAATTATGAAAGAAATTGAAAAAGCAATTATTAAAGCTGAAATCGGTATTACCCCAAACAGCGATGGAACTTGCATCAGATTAACATTCCCGCCTCTAACCGAAGACAGAAGAAAAGAAATTGCTAAAGATGTAAAAAAATTAGGCGAAGAAGCTAAAGTTGCAGTTAGAAATATTCGTCGTGATATGACTGATAATTTGAAAAAAATCGAAAAAAATGAAAATCTTCCGGAAGATATGGTAAAAGATAATCAGGATAAAATTCAAAAACTAACGGATAAATATACCGGAAATATTGATAACGCAGTTGCTGCAAAAGAAAAAGAGGTTATGACAGTATAATGATTGATTTAGGCTTGAATAAAAACGCTACAAGAATGCTGACAGGATTTATAATGGGAACCATTGTACTATCCTGCATTATATGGGGAGATTTAGCACTTTTATGTATGCTTGGTGTTATGCTTTTTGCAGGCTCAAGAGAATATGTAAAAATGCTTAACCATAAAGGTTTTTATCCAAGCCTTAAAGTCATTTATTTCACAGAAGCAATTCTTGCCGCAGTAGTATATTTTAAAAGATTTGATTTAGTCGCTATAACTTTAACAATTTGTGCAATGGGTTCATTTATGTGGGTGCTTTTTAAAGGAAGACAGCCATATATTGCCAATGTTGCAACAACTTTACTGGGAATGGTATACTGCGGATGGTTCCCGCTTCATTTAATCTTTTTAAGAGATTTGTCATGCGATAAATATGACAGCGGACTTGGTTTTGTTGTTCTGATGTTTATCTCAATATTATTAACAGATATCGGCTGTTATTATATCGGTTCAAAATTTGGAAAACACAAACTTGCTCCTGTCATTAGCCCTAACAAAACAATTGAAGGCTCAATTGGCGGTGCATTTTTTGCGATAATAGGAGCTATGGTTATTGGCTTATACCTTGGAGTACAATGGTATATCGCTCTTTTAGCAGGATTAATTTGTACAACATTTGCACAAATCGGAGATTTATCAGAATCCTTGATAAAAAGAGATGCTGGAGTTAAAGATTCCGGCTCAAGCCTGCCTGGACATGGAGGATTTCTGGATAGAACTGACAGTTTTATATTAACAATTCCAATAATGTACTATTTTTGTAAATGTTTCATATTTCAAACAGATTGGATGGGAACATTTGCAAACTATCTGAAAGGGTTATTCTAATGAAGTCCGTTGCTGAGATTTTTGGAATAGATACAAAAACCCCTGATTTGTACAAAAAAGCATTGACTCATCCGTCTTTTACTAAAGAAAAAGATTTACCTTATGAAAATTGTTATGAACGATTAGAATTTTTAGGAGATGCAGTTTTAAAATTAACAATATCAGATGTATTGTTCAAAACATATCCAGAAGCTCAAGAAGGTGAACTTTCAAAAATAAGAAGCATAATTGTATCGGATAATACATTAGCCGATATAGCTAAACATAACGGTCTGCAGGAGCTTATAATAATGAGCCGTCATGAAGAAAAACAAGGCTGTAGAAATCTTAATTCTATATGTGCCTGTGCTTTCGAAGCTATTCTTGGAGCTTACTATCTAGATGGGAAATTTAATGAAATAATTGAATATATTCAAAAAACGTTCAATCCTTATATAGAAGATGTTCAAAAACACTTCGAAAAATTCAATGCAAAAGCAATTTTACAAGAATACACTCAAGGTAAAACAAAAAATACACCTGTTTACACCGTTATAAATGAATCCGGCCCTGAGCACAAAAAAATATTTGAAATTCAGGTAAAATATAACGATGAAATCCTTGCTATAGAAAAAGGAAGCACAAAAAAAGAAGCCGAACAAAAATGTGCATATTCAGCATGCAAAAAATTAGGAATAATATAAATGTCAAATATAATTGTTTCACCATCAATATTATCAGCAGATTTTGCTAACCTTGAACAAGACATAAAAAAAGTTGAAGATAATGGAGCTGACTGGATTCATATTGATGTTATGGACGGGCATTTTGTACCCAATATTACAATAGGAATTCCTGTAGTAAAAGCTATTAAAGCTGTTACAAATATTCCACTGGATGTTCATTTAATGATAGAAAATCCTGAAAAATACATTGAAAATTTTGCAAAAGCCGGAGCAGATTTTTTAACGTTTCACTATGAAGCAGTACAAAAATATGACGTAAAAAAAACAATAAACCTTATAAAATCATTTGGAATAAAAGCAGGTCTATCTATAAAACCAAAAACTTCACCTGAAGAAATTATTGAATTTTTACCGGAACTTGATTTAGTGCTGATAATGACCGTGGAACCCGGATTTGGCGGTCAAAAATTTATGCCGGACTGCGCTGAAAAAATAAAAACAATAAAAAAATATTCACAACAAGATTTAATAATTCAGGTTGATGGCGGCATAAACGAAGCAACTGGCAAACTGTGTACTAATTATGGCGCAAACTCTCTTGTTGCCGGCAGCTACATATATAATGCCAACGATATAAAAAAAGCAATTTCTTTATTAAAAGAAACTATGCAGGATTGATATTTTCACCGCGTCTAATTTTTCGTTTTAATATTTCGTCAATATTAGTAGACATTTTAGCGGTTTCATCAGTACCATCATTTTGAGAAACTTTAACATCTTTTTCAGATTCAGGCTTTTTATTATTTGGAGTTTGTAAATCTGTATCAGACGAATTTTGTTGTACCGAAGCATTTACACCTGTTACATTGGCAACTTCATTCTGATAACCAGCTGCTGTTGATAAATTATCAGAATTAGAAGCGGAAGCTTGCATTTGAACATCAGCAACTGAATTAGAATTTGTAACAGCATTTTCTCCAGCTGCTACAGCCCGCTTACCGATAATATAATCAAAAATACGCAAGAATTCATACCCTTTTACAGAAGTCAGCAAATCATTACCTATCCCCACCGTTACATCGCCATAATCCCTGGCATTAAAGATAGGGGTTGACTGAGAATTTATCAAAGAATTAAATTGATTCAAATCACCAATGGTTGCAGCAACATAAGATTGCCCTGCCGCCCCGTACTGCTCAAGCTGCGCCTGAAGTTTATTTATTTTACCTAAAGAATTAGTATTATTATCATCTTGATTTAGACTACTAACTTCATTTTTTAAATCTTTTTGTGCAGCCTCTGCTTTTGCAAGCAATTCTGCCATATAATTTTCTAAACTTTCAATTTCATTAACTGATTGAGCCTCAACGGCTGAAATCAAAGCTCCTGCAGCTAACACTTCTTCTGAACTTACTTTACTATCCTGCGTAAAAATTTTCGCCTGATTTCTTAAACTTACACCGCCATTTTGCAAATCTTCACGCTTTTGCTGCGCTGCAGATTTATCCTCAACATTTTCTGCGGACTCAGATTCTGAGTTTGCGGTATCAACAACAGATTCTTCTTCCTGAGATGTCATATCAACCGGAACTGAAACATCCGCACTTACCGGAGCCGAAACAGGTAATGTGGTAGCTGTCGCCATCTCATAAGTTATTTCATCATTAGTATCTAGTGAATCTCTTATTTCTCTAGCCCACTCCAAATACTGAACAGGTACCTCAACTCCTTGCTGCTCATATTTTATAATATCTTTTGCTGTAAGTCTCCTCCAGTCTATTTGCTGGGGAGATATTGCCTCTATTCTTGCAACATCCATAGAAACACCTTTACTTTTATATAAAAGTATTACGTCATAATCCAAGCCAAACTTTAAAGATCTAAACAAAAATTAACAAATTTTAAAATATTCCTCTAATTAAGGGATAATATTTAAACATGATAGGTATATTATAATAATAAAACAGAAAAAGAGGATAAATACCTATGAACTATGAAGAACTAATGGCAAAAGCAATAGAGGTTTCAAAAAACGCATATGCACCATATTCAAAATTTCCAGTTGGCGCCTGTGTACTTACAGATAACGGAAATACCTACAGCGGTTGTAATTTTGAAAACGGAAGCTTCGGAATGACTATATGTGCAGAAAGAAATGCAATAGGCTCTGCAATTGCCAATGGGGAAACAAAAATCAAAGCTGTTGCTATTTATTCTCCAAAACAAGACAACTGCACCCCTTGTGGAGCCTGCAGACAGGTATTACATGAATTTTGCAATTGTGACGAGGATTTAGATGTAATTGTACAAATCAACAATGAATTAAAAATTTACACACTTGCATATCTATTGCCGGAAAGTTTTTCTCTATAAATGTATATTTTTGAACTTATAGCACAGGCTTTTAAAAAGAAAAAATCTTTTAATAATTACGATCCGATACAACCTTCTCAGAATTACATAGAAGAAGATTCAGAAACCTGTAATCATTTATTTATGCCCCTGGACAGTTCAAACACAATGTTTGCCTGCAAATACTGCGGATTAGTTGTTCCAAAAGAAAAATTAAAAAATAAGAACATTTTTGAAAATAAGCCTTTTTAATAGATATTAGTGTAATATAAAAACCTCATTCTTGCTTAATAATAAAAGCAAAAGGAGGTTTTTATGTCAAAAAATTTAGGAGAAATTATCAACAATATAATGGAAGAAAATTCTACTAAAAAAGTTCTTATTTTAACAAATCATTTACAAATTATAGGAACAATACATGATTACTACGAAAAATGCAACAATTGCCATGAATGTTTAATTTCATTAAAAGATGTAAAAATTGCAAGAATCGAAGACATATGGAATTGTGAAGCAAATGATTGCGAATGTAATTTGCAAACATTTACAGAATACAAATGGTTTAACATCAGCGCGCATGCAATAGTAGGATTCAGCATTATTCAATAGATAATTAAAAAAGAGGAAGCAAATTATACTTCCTCTTTTCAATATTTATCATAAAATCTTAAACTTTTCTTTTACGAGCTGCTTCTGATTTATGTTTTCTTTTAACGCTTGGTTTTTCATATCTTTCACGTTTTTTAACTTCTGAAAGAATACCAGCTTTTTGAATTTTCTTTTTAAAACGTCTTAAAGCGCTTTCAATGCTTTCGTTTTCGCCAACTTTAACTTCTGCCATTTATATTTTCACCACCTTTATAGCTTATTTTACACACATAGTATAATATAAAACAAAAAAAAGGTCAATATAGATGATTATGGCGCTCGAAATTTTACAAATCTGACAAAAATTTACATTATTAAAAGTAGTTTTATCAATTTTATTAAAGATTTTAAAAATTTATCCGTAAAAAAGAATATAATGTAATTGGAAAACTTAGACCAAATATTAAGAAACATTACATTTTTATTATATAAAAAGCAATAAAAACGCGGGTAATGTTTTTAGATATATGTAGGTCTAAATGTGTAAGGAGCAAAATGTTTCGAGAAACTCTAGATCTATACGTAAAAAGAATCATAGATTTCCTGATTTATACGAAAAATTATATTATCAGAACAAATCCAATACATAGTATAGTCAATTCGGTGGTAGAAGGAATCAAAGATTTTCTTACGGTGAAAAAGAAATTAAAAATGGCTCAATACAGATTGAACTATCACAAACACCAATTACAAAAAATGGAACAATTGATAGCTGAAAACAGCCAACATAATTTCTTGAAAGGTGCAAATCTGGATCAAAAAAGATAAAGGTAGGAAACAGCTATGGGTTTATTCTTAGGTTTAATCACCAGAAGGTATCTTAAAATAAAGAAATCCAACTATGTTTGGCAAATGCACTTGATTACAAAGGCAAAATCTGCAGCAGCAGCTGCTGCCAATAATCTTATGCAAATTGGAAGTGCTGGAAACGATTATGCTGCCGGCTCGGCTCTGGAAAAGAAATTGCAACAGCGACAGTATAAAATGAAAATACTTGAAGATAAACTTGATTTACAAAAAGCAGAAATTCAAACAAAATTAGATGAAATAAATACTGAACTGCAATCTGTAGAAGGGATGATTAATTCATCAATCAAAACTTCTTTCAGCTATAACGTTCAATAATTATTTCGCACCTGTTTGTAAAAACAAATTTATAATGTCATTCATCACAGCATACTGAGTCTGGTATTGCTGTGATTTTGCTTCTAAAATACTAATTTGTTTACGATACTCCGTAATATTATTTTGACATTCACGAGTATTGCTTTTTAAAGTCTCCTGCACCTGCTTTGCTTCCTGCAAAACACTATGCATCGGGATACCAAGAGCTTCCATTGTTTGCCTGATAATTAAAGCACCGGTCTGTCTTGAGACTCCGGCAGGGAGTTTGGCTATTAACTGTTTTATTACAGCAACATTTGCAGGGTAATTAAAATCATCCTGTATTGATGAAAAAGCTGCATTACCTAAATTTTGAACAAGACTTTGCTGAAAAGCATTATCAACAAAACCTGGATTAAATGAAGAATTCACAACTGAATCAAACTGAGCCTGTTGTGCTTGCTCCTGTAATTGAGCTTGAATCTTAAGCTGTAAATCAGAAGCGGGCTGCTGTATATCTTGAGGCTGTTCAAAACTTAAATTATTATTAGAGTCAAAAGTTTCATCAGATTCAGGTAACAATACAGGCTGAGATTCATCTGAAACTAAACTATCCTGGTTAGATAGCTGTTCATTTTCTGCCTCTGTAACA
>ERZ824600.2827-NODE-2827-length-17583-cov-3.144455_pt1 | contig 17583 bp, 14 predicted proteins | sample MGYA00519933_ERZ824600 | MGnify/ENA primary metagenome ERZ824600 (study PRJEB31778, sample SAMEA3449178) | human gut metagenome | biome: human gut; feature: human-associated habitat; material: faeces | place: United Kingdom | collected 2010/2012 ... | reverse complement strand
TAATGTGCGGCGGGCACAACGGGAATCGGCTGAACGGACATGTCGATCCCGGCTTCGAGGCACTGGGCGAAGATTTTCGGGAACCGCTTCTCCAGGAAATCCCAGTCGAGAGCGGTCATATCCAAATATGCGCAGTGGAGACCGCGCACCTTGAGTTCGTTGTCGATGGCGCGTGCCACCACGTCGCGGGGGGCAAGGCTGGCCATCTCGTGATATTTTTCCATGAATGTCACGAGATTTCCGGATGCGTCGCGCACCTTCAGAATTCCTCCCTCTCCGCGCAGCGCCTCGCTGATCAGGAAGGAGTTGACCTTCGGGTGATACAGCAGCGTCGGATGGAACTGCAGGAACTCCATATTGGCAATCGGCACATGGGCGCGGTAGCACATGGCCACTCCGCTTCCGCACGCGGCGTCGGAATTGCTGGTGTAAAGATAAACCTTTCCGCACCCGCCTGTCGCCACCGTGACGGTATCGGCCACGATGGTTTTGACGAATCCGGTATTGATGTCCAGCACATAGGCTCCGAGGCAGTGGTTCTCCCCCATCCATCCGAGTCTCCAGGACGTGATCAGGTCGATGGCCGAATGATCCTCCAGAATCTCGATTTTCGGATTGGCGCGGGCGGCGGCGATCAGGGTGTTGTGGACCTCTTCACCGGTGATGTCTCCCGCATGGATGACGCGGCGTTTATGGTGCCCGCCCTCCCGGCCGAGATGGAATTCATCCTTTTTATTCTCTTCATTGTTCTCGCCGATTTCGCCGCGGGTTGTGAAGTGGGTTCCGAGCTCCATGAGCCATTTGATCTTTTCGGGACCGGCTTCGACGATTCCGCGCACATTGACGGCGTTGCAGAGATGATCTCCGGCGGCCAGCGTATCGGCGATATGTTCATCGAACGAGTCGCGTTTGTCGAGAACGCAGGCGATGCCTCCCTGCGCCAGACGCGAATTGCAGATTTCCGCTTTCCCCTTGCAGACGACGCAGATGCGTCCGGGCGATTTCTCCGCCAGCATCAGAGCAGCGGAAAGACCGGCGACTCCGCCACCGATAATCAGGTGGTCATACGTGATGGTTTTATCTCTCACTTCAGGATCCTCACAGTTTGACGCAGCGGAAAAGCCGGGAACCGCGGAAGCGGTCCGTTCATCCGCGCAGTCGTTTGGGAATACTTCAACACACTCCGGGGGAACCCTCTTTCCGGGGAAAGCGGTTCTCCCGTTCCCAACCCGCCGGTCAGAGACCAACGGATGCGGTAAAATACACGCACTTCTTGCTTTTTTCTAATCATTTTGTAAAAAAGGTTGATTTTTATTCTTCCGCGCCCGGCAGTTTCCCTTTGGGAAAACGGTTTTTCCCGGAACGGAAGCGGGGGAAAAAATCTTCTGAAAAAAGAGGAAAAAGAGTTGAAATTTTCCCGTTTCATGATACTGTTACGCAGAACACAGAAACGAGGGGTGAAAGATGAATTCGATTCTGCGCTTTCCCGTCTTCGCCGACCGGCCGGGGACCCTATCCATGAAACGGAGAAACGACCGCATCCGCCGCTCAAACTCAAATCCTGGAAAGAATGGGGATCTGACATGGAACTGTATCAGGCATTAACCGTTTTCGCTGTTTTGATTCTTGCATGCGCCTGCGCGAGCAAACTGTCGTCATGGATCAACATGCCGGTTCTGGTGGTGTTTCTCGGGGTCGGGATGCTGGCGGGGGAAGAGGGGATCGGGCACATCCCGTTCGACAATCCGAATTACGCCAACGTGATCGGCAGCATTGCAATGGCCTTTATTCTGTTCTCCGGAGGATTCGACACGAAATGGAATTCGGTGAAGAGCGTGGTGGGAATCGGCGGACTGCTTTCCAGTCTCGGAGTTCTGCTCACGGCGCTGTTTCTGGGGGTGTTCACGTTCTTTTTCCTGCGCTGGCAGCTGCCGGACAAACACTTTCCGCTCTCGTGGTGCCTGCTTCTGGGGTCGATCATCTCCTCGACGGACGCGGCGGCGGTGTTTTCGATTCTCCGTTCGAAGAGCGTCAGCTTGAAGGGGAAACTGCAGCCGCTGCTGGAGTTTGAATCGGGGAGCAACGATCCGATGGCGGCCTTCCTGACGGTCTTTCTGATCCCGATTGCGCTGGCGGATATGCAGAATCCCAATGCAGCGACCGATTACGGGGTGTATTTGCAGATCATCCCGAACTTTCTGACGAAAATGACGCTTGGAGTCGTCCTCGGCATCATGTGGGGAAAACTGGCGATCTGGCTGTTCAACAAGATTGATCTGGAATACGACGGGCTGTACTATGTGCTGGGCATCTCGATGGTGTTTCTGTCGTTCGGCTGTTCGGAACTGCTGAACGGGAACGGATTCATGGCGGTCTATGTGACCGGAATGGTGATGGGAAACGGAAAATTCATCTATCACAACGGACTCGGGCGCTTCCACGACGGCATGGCGTGGCTGATGCAGGTGGTGCTGTTCACAATGCTCGGACTGCTGGCGACGCCGAGCCTGGTCTGGGAATCGCGCTATATCGGACTTGCGATTGCGGCGTTTCTGATGATCGCGGCCCGTCCGCTTGCGGTGTTTCTCTGCATGCTGGGCAGCAAGTTCAGCTGGAACGAGCGGCTTCTGGTTTCGTGGGTCGGACTCCGCGGGGGAGCGCCCGTCATGCTGGCGACCTTCCCGTGGGTGGAGGGACTGCCCAATCACATGATGATGTTTCACATTGTGTTCTTCATCGTGCTGACCTCGGTGATTCTGCAGGGGATGACCATCATGCCGGCGGCCTGCAAACTGAATTTGAATCTTCCGCTCCAGATTCATCCGCGTGTGCCGCTGGAGTTTGAGAACACCGGGAACATGAATGGCGACATGAAGGAGTACGAGATCATGCCGGGTTCGCCGTTTGTCGGAAAGACGCTGGCCAATCTCGGACTTCCGGTCGGCGCGCTGGTGCTGCTGATCCGCCGCGGAGGATCGTATGTGGTGCCGCACGGGAACACGGAACTGCAGCTGAACGATTCGCTGATGGTTCTGGGAACACCGGAGGTGCTGGAGGAGACGGGAAAATTCCTCGGAGTGCCCACGGAAGAGTGAAAAAGGAAGAGAGACGGAAGCCCCCGGGTCCGCTCTTATTATAAAAAACGAAAAACGACAAGGAGGTAAGGAAGATGGAGGATTTTTTCAGAGATGTCTGGAGAATGATCGTTGAGAGCAACGTGCTCAATCTGGTATGGGCGATTCTGGTGCTGCTGATCGGCTGGATCGTCGCGGTGGTGATTTCCGGGCAGACGGTGGCGCTGGTGAATCGTCTGGGACTGGACCGGAAGATCAACCGCTGTCTTCCGCAGGGCAGCGAGATTTCGGAGGCGTCGGCCTCGAAATTCATCGGGAGATTCGTGTATTATCTGATTCTTCTGCTTGCGATTCTGGGGTGTCTGACGACGCTGAATCTGACGCAGGCGGCGGAACCGATCAAGTTTTTTGTCGGCTCGCTGACAGCCTATGCGGCCAAGATCATCGGCGCGGTCGCTCTGGCGTTCATCGCATGGGTCGTGGCGACGGTGCTCCGCTACGGAGCCAACACGCTGATGCGGGTGCTCCATTTCGACGAGCGGTTCGCAAAATATGTGGATGATAAAAAGGAGGAGGCGCCGCTGAGTGAGACGGTCTCCTCCATTCTCTACTGGGTGGTTCTGCTGTTCTTCCTGCCCTCGATTCTGAATGTTCTTGAGATCCGGGGGATCACGGAACCGATTCAGCAGATGTTCACGCAGATTCTCGGCTATATTCCGAATCTGATTGCGGCGGTGGCGATTCTGTTTATCGGTCTGATTGCGGCCAAGATTGTGCGCAAGGCGGTCACGGGGCTGATTGCGGTTTCGGGGATTGATTCGCTGGCGAACAAGGCGGGAATTTCCAAGCTGTTCGGAGACAAGGGACTGTCGTCGATGATCGGGATTGTCGCGTATGTGCTGGTGGCGATTCCGGTTCTGATCTCGTCGCTGACGGCGCTGAAGATTGATTCGCTTTCGAACTCGGTGGCGGGATTCTTCGACAAGCTTCTCAATGCGACGGGGGATATTCTCGGAGCGGCGCTGCTGATTTTTGTGGCGTTCCTTGCCGGAAGTTTTGTCTCGGGGCTGGTGACGCAGATCTTTGAGAACTTCGGGTTCAATCAGCTTCTTGCCCGGCTCGGGTTTGCTTCGAAAGACGAGAAGGAGTCCAACCTTCCGTCGGTGGTGGTCGGGAAACTGACATTTCTGACGATCATCTTCCTTGCGGCGATCGCGGCGGCGGACATTCTTTCCTTTACGGAACTCTCCCGTCTGCTCCGGACCTTCATGGAGTTCGGCGGCAACATCATCGTGGGCGTCATTGTCGTCCTGATCGGCATCTGGATTTCGAACTTTGCGGTCTCCGCGATCAAGGACAAGTGCAACAGTCTGGTCACGACGGTGGTCCGGGTGGCGATCCTGATCTTCACCGGAGCCATTGCGATCCACAACATGAACATCGGCGGCCCGATCGTCCAGACGGCCTTCACGCTCCTTCTCGGTGCGATCTGTGTGGCGGCGGCGCTCGCGTTCGGACTCGGCGGACGCTCCTTTGCAGAACGCAAACTGGAGGAGTGGACCAGCCGGAAAGACAACAACTCCAAGTAACTTCTCAACCAGACAACAACCGGGAAATCCGTTCTTCCCCGCGGGAGACGGATTTCCTTTTCTTTCGGAGCAATGAATTTTTCTCTTTCCATCCCCCCCTGGTTTCTTCCGGTTGTGGCCTCCGCCATCGGACTGGGGTTTTATGACGTCTGCAAGAAACACGCGGTGCGGGAGAACTCGGTGATGCCGGTTCTGTTTTTCGCCACGCTAAGCGGATCGCTCTTCTTTCTTGCAGGAGAGTTTCTGTTCGGCGACTTCCGGACGGCGGCGAGCTGTTCGACACGGGTGTTCACGCTGGTGTTTCTGAAATCCCTGCTGGTGGCGTCAAGCTGGACATGCGTCTACTATGCGATGCGGGATCTGCCGATTTCGCTGGCGGCGCCGATCCGGGCAAGTTCGCCGCTGTGGACCTTTCTGGGCGGACTGGTCCTGTTTCATGAAATTCCCACATTTGCGCAGGCGTTCGGGATGGCGCTGATCTTCGGAGGATACTACTTCTTTTCGGTGCTGGGGAAGCTGGAAGGCTTCTCGTTCCGGCGCTCGCGGAGCGTTCATCTGATTCTGCTCGGGACCCTGCTCGGGGCGGGATCGGCGCTCTACGACAAATATCTGCTCAACACGCTGCGGATTCCGCGGGACACGCTGCAGCTGTGGTTTTCCATCGATCTTGTGGTGATTCTCGGGCTGGCATGGCTGGTGCGCCGTCTGGTGTTCCGGTCGACACACCGTTTCGAATGGCGCTGGACGATCCCGGTCACCGGGATTCTGCTGATTCTGGCGGATTATCTTTATTTTCATGCGGTCAGCATGCCGGACATTCACATTTCGATTCTCTCGCTGGTGCGGAGATGCAACTGCGTTGTCGCCTTCGGATTCGGAGTCTGGCTGTTCCACGACGCGAATGTGAAACGCAAGGCGGTGGCGCTGATCTTCATTCTGCTCGGGGTTGCGATTCTCGGACTGGCCCGCTGACCGGGTTTTCCCGACGGTAGACGATCACCAGTCCGCCGAGAGTCGTATCGCGGTACAGAGAAACGCACGTCCGGTCCGGAAGAAGCGACGGCCCCGACATCCCCGTATTCTCAAAATCGTTCTCGTGGTAGACGAACACGGTCTCCGGCGGCATCTTTCCGTATGGCTTCTCCAGCTTCCGAACCGGCGCGTAAAACGGGACCCGTCCGGAATAGACCTTCGGGAACGGCTTCTTCACATACCCCATCTCCGGCATCGTCAGCATCTGAGCCAGGGGCCATGAAACCACGACGGGATCCTCCCGAAAACGCTCCAGAAACGAACAGAGACGGCGATTCGCCGCAATCTCACTCAGATACTCCCTGCTCCGTTCCAGATACTCCCCCGACCGACGGATCCCGAACGGCAGCTCCTTGTAAAACAGCGGCGCCAGAAGTCCGATCGGAATCAGCAGAACCGCCGTGCTCCTCCGGAATCGCGGCAGATTCAGCGCCAGAAGCAGAAAGGCGGGAAACGATGCCGCCGCCATATAACGGGGCAGAGCGATCCGCGCCATCAGATACGCACCGACAAATCCAAACACCGTCAGCAGAAGAACGCATTGAAACAGGAAATCCTCCGACGGGATTTTTTTCCGTTCCCGGATCCACCGGACCGCAAACGCCCCTCCCCCCGCCAGAATCACCGAAAACAGCACGGGGAAATAGAGTTCGTAGTGAAAAAACCCTTTTTTCAGCAGGAATATCCATCCGCTCCGCCCGCCGTCGCGAACCGGACCGCCCAGATGCAGTCCGCCGCCCGCAAAATCCACATTGTGCTGAAGCAGTGCGAGAAGAAGCAGAAGACAAATTCCTCCCGCGATCAGCGGTCCGCACACTCGTTTCCGCTCCTCCTTCCGCAGCACCATCCGCAGGACGAGTCCCAGCAGAAGCGCCAGACACGCCACAGCCGCGGATCCCTTGACCAATCCCCCCAGCAGCAGAATCCCGAATGCCGCATACCATCGTTTCCGCAGAAACGCCTCCAGCGCCAGCATCACACAGAAAATCAGCGCGCACTCCTGCCCGAGCGCGGCGCTCCGCCCCGCAATCAGCGGCTCGCAGAACACCGCGATCGCCCACAGCAGAGCCGTCCCGGCGGACACGCCGTTTTTCCGCAGAATTCCGACCATCAGCGTCCCCGCCCCCGCGATGCAGGCCATGTTGAACAGATGCCCGGTCAGATGCACCCAGGCCGGCGGCAGGAACGAATAAAGAACGGCATACAGCAGCGGAAGAATTCCGAAACGGTACACGTCCGACCCCTCGAACGAGTGCTGTTCCGGCCGCCAGAGTTCGGAAAACGAGAAATGGTGTTTCGCCAGAAAAACCGCCTGATTGTGCAGCCCGAGAATCTCATCCCAGTGCGGCGGATTGAACCACAATCCGGCGTTGAAGAGCAGCAGGAGCAGAAAAAAAGAAAGAAACACCCGGAAGGGACTCATGCCGGCTCCGAAGAGACCGGCAGTCGCTGAAAGAATCTTCCGGGGCATGGAGATCAAAGGGATTCGGCGGATGCGCCGTCTCCGACCGAGCAGATGATCGTTTCGATCGTTTTCCCTGTTTTGAGTTTATAGGCCGCTGCGAGACGTCCGCAGTAGTTTTCCGCCTCGTCCGCGCGGACGAGATGGATGCTGATTCCGCCGAATCCGCCGCCGCTCAGACGTGCTCCGACGCAGCCGGGGATCGTATGAGCCAGCTCCACAAGGATATCCAGTTCCGGACAGCTGTTTTCGAAGCAGTCGCGGGAGCTTTCATGGCTTTCGAACCAGAGTGCGCCGAACGCTTCGACCTTCCCCTCCTCCAGCAGTTTGACGCCCTTCATCACGCGCTCATCTTCACCGACCACATGTTTTGCGCGGAGATAATCGGTGTGATCGAGCAGCATTCTGCACTCTTCGAGCATGGCGGAGGAGACATCGCGCAGGGTCCGCACCTCCGGGAATTTTCCGCGGATGGCGGCGGTTGCCCGTTCGCAGCTCTCCCTGCGCAGATTGTAATCGGACTCCACCAGATTGTGTTTGACCATGGTGTTGGCCACGACGATTTTCCATCCGGCGGGCATCGCCACGGTCTTGAGCACTTCGACGGAGCGGAAATCGCAGAGGATGAACGAATCCTTCTTCCCGTACAGGGAGCTGAACTGGTCGAGCAGTCCGGATTTGAGTCCGAGATAGACATTTTCCACAGACTGCCCCACTCGCGCCCATTCCGGCAGCGGCAGTTCGATTCCAGCGAGTTTTCCAAGCGCCATGCAGAACGCCATTTCCAGTGCGGCGGAGCTGCTCATTCCGGCGGAAAGCGGAACCGTGCTTTTGAACAGCAGTTCAAACGCGGGGTACTGGATTCCTCTCCGGCGGAGTTCCACGAGGACTCCTTTCAGATAATTGGTCCAGTCTTTCGGCCGGGGGGTATCCATATCATCCAGATTGATCGTGAACTCTCCGTTGAGGGGCGGATTGCGCAGTTTGCAGATCCGTCCCGGGATTTCGGCGATCGCCATTTCCGTCGCCTGCCCTGTTGCGCAGCTCAGGACATATCCTTCGTTGTAATCGGTATGGTTTCCGAGGATTTCGAGTCTGCCGGGAGCTCTTGAAAAAGCACTCGGTTTGCGGGAGTATGCCGCGGCGAACGAGTCAATGACATCCTGTTTCATGCGTGTTCCGTTTCCTGTTGAGAATAAATTTTATGATTCGTCTGGGGGAAATATATTGGAATTCCGCATCTTTTCAAACAAAAAAACGATTTTTTTTCTGAAAAGGGCAATAAAACCTTCATTCCGCCGTTTTATGGACAATGCCGCATTGCGGCATGCGGAGGAGTCGATGGAGAAACCTCTTCCGCAGAAACTCTCTCTTCTCTATTCTCCGGGCGGACTGCGAGGTGCAGTCCGCCAACTTTTTTTATCCATTGAATACAAGGAACAAAAAGAGCGATCCGGAAGCCGCATTCTTCTCTCTATGTGGATTCGGAGACCTCTCTTCTGTCGGTCATTTGTCCACACTGGAGCGCTTGCCCGAGGGTGACAGTCTTTCTGTTATTCGGATTGTCTTTCGGAATTTCCGGAGTGTTCCGTCATGCAGTCGGGGAAGTCGCGGAGCAGTTCCTTCTGCAAGCCGGAAAAGACCGTTTCCAGATCGTCAAAGCGGAGCGACGCCTCGGCATCCAGCGGAGTCGGCTGGCGGTTGACAATCACAAGTTTTCCTCCGGCCGAGAGAGTCAGTTCCGGCAGCATTGCGGCAGGATTGACCGTCAGACTGCTTCCCAGCACGAGCAGCAGATCCGCCCTGCGCAGATCCCGTTCCGCGCGGCTGAGCAGATCGGCATCCAACGCCTCGCCGTAGAAGACGATCCGGGGCTTGACGATTCCGCCGCAGAGCGGACACTTCGGCACCTCGCCCCGCTGGACGATTGCGGCAATCTGCGGATACTCGAACGTTTTTCCGCACCGGAGACAATCGTGCACGGCCGGACTTCCGTGCAGTTCGCCGAGTTTTCTGGATCCGGCCCGTTCGTGGAGCAGATCGATATTCTGCGTATAGGTCATTCCGACCAGTCCGGCCCTCTCCATTCCGGCGACGGTGCGGTGAACGATATTGGGCTGATAGCGGTCCAGTTCATAGATGAACGGCTTTGCCCAGCTGTAATAGAGATCGGGACGTTGGAGAAAGAGATCGATGGACAGAATCTCCTCGACCGGATATCCCTGAAAGCGGCGGCTGTAAACACCGTTTGGACTGCGGAAATCGGGGATGCCGGAGAGCGTGGAAATTCCCGCCCCGGTGAACACGACACAGAACCTGGAACTGCGGATCATCTGATACAGATTTTTCATACGACAATCACCTCCGTCCGTCAATCTAACACCGCAAAAGGAAAATGCAATCGCATTTTCCCGAAAAGAAATGGAAAGACGACTTGTAAAAAACGGAAATCCAGCGTATATTGTCCGGATCAACCGATCTGCTGAACAAGATTACGGGAAAGAAAGGCCAGCAATCATGAAAAGACTGTTGAAAAACGTTGCCGAGCCGAATCTTTTTCGGGAAGTATTTTCCTATGACAAGATTCCGGCGTTCAAACTGGATGGGAAAGCCGTGGAACCCCGCCTTCCGAAGGAGTTCTGGATCACAGATACGACCTTCCGGGACGGTCAGCAGGCCCGACCGCCGTACACCGTTTCCGAAATCGTCGAACTTTTCCGGTTCATGCACCGCATCGGCGGGAAACGCGGAGTGATCCGTCAGAGCGAATTCTTCCTGTACAGCGAACAGGACCGCAAGGCGGTGGAGGCCTGCCGGGAACTCGGATACGAATTCCCCCAGATCACCGCATGGATCCGCGCGGCCAAAAAAGACTTCGAACTGGTCCGGAAGATGGGACTGGAGGAGACCGGAATTCTGACGTCGTGCTCCGATTATCATATCTTTCTGAAACTGCGCAAGACCCGCAGACAGGCGCTGGATTCGTATAAGGAAATTGTGGAAGCGGCGCTGGAAAACGGGATCCGTCCGCGCTGCCACCTGGAGGATGCGACACGAGCCGACTTCGAAGGGTTCGTCATTCCGATGATCAATGAGCTCAATGAACTCTGCGCAGGCAGCGGAACGACGGTGAAGATCCGTCTGTGCGACACGATGGGATACGGTCTGCCGTTCCCGAACGTGCCGGTTCCCCGCGGCATTCCCGCCATGCTCGACATGATCCTGACGGAGACCGACACAACCTCCGAACAGCTTGAATGGCACGGACACAACGACTTCCACAAGGTTCTGGCCAACGGGGTCTGCGCATGGCTCTACGGCTGTTCGGCGGTCAACGGAACGTTCCTCGGCTTCGGCGAGCGGACCGGGAATCCGCCGATCGAAGGACTGATCTTCGAATGGATGGGACTCACGGGAATCAACGATGGAATCGACACAACGGCCATCACCGAAATGGCGGATTTCTTCCGGACACGTCTGAATCATTCGATTCCGCCGAACTACCCGTTTGTGGGAGCGGATTTCAATACGACCCGCGCCGGAATCCATGCGGACGGATTGACGAAAAATGAGGAAATTTACAATATTTTCGATACGGAGAAATTTCTGAATCGTCCATGCCGGGTTGCGGTCTCCAACACCTCCGGTCTGGCGGGCATCGCCTACTGGATCCAGGGGAATACGCCCCGGGGAGCGGAGATCCGCAAAGACAATCCCGGAATTGTCGCGATCCGTGACTGGATCGACGCCGAGTACGCCCGCGGACGGACCACCTCCATCAGTGATGCGGAAATGTTTGAACAGGTCCGCCTTCATCTTCCGGAAGTGCTTTGACGGAGCGCGGCGATGATTCGGGATCTTTCCGCGCAGAACACCGGCGAGGAGGCCGATCTTGCCCGTTTTGCGGTCAAGAATCATGAATCGGCGGGCCGGCGCCACCCGGAACAGCAGCATCCGTTCCGGACGGATTTTCAAAGGGATCGCGACCGGATTCTGCACAGCCGCGCGTTTCGTCGTCTGGAGTATAAGACCCAGGTGTTTCTGAGCGGATCGGGCGATCATCTCCGGACCCGTCTGACGCATACGATCGAAGTGGCGGCGATTGCGCGGACCATCGCGCGGGCGCTCCGGCTGAACGAGGATCTGGCGGAAACGATCTCGCTGGCGCACGACATCGGGCATACGCCCTTCGGCCATGCGGGGGAGCGCGCGCTGCACCGGATCATGCGCGATCAGGGAGGGTTCGACCACAATCTGCAGGCGCTTCGCATCATCGACGAACTGGAGATCAAATATCCGGATTACGACGGACTCAATCTCTCGTGGGAGGTCCGGGCCGGACTCCTGAAACACCGGGAACAGGTGATCCATCTGGACGGGAAAGAGCTTCCGCCGCATCCCTCTCTGGAGGCGCAGGTGGCGGATCTTGCCGACGATCTGACCTATTACGGACACGATACCGACGACGGTCTTGATTCCGGTCTGATCACCATTGAGATGCTGGAGAGCATTCCGCTCTGGTGCATGGCGGCGGAGAAGGCGGCCGCAGCCGGACTGCGGGAGAAGGATGAACGCTATGCGGCCTATACGGTCCGCTGCCTGATCGACATGATGGTCGGCAACGCGATCCGCTATTCCAACGAGCTTCTGGAGCGTTATGCACCGAAGAGTTCGGCGGAGGCACGCGCCCTCCCCTGCAAACTGATTGCATTCAGTCCGGATTTTGAACCGCTGACGCTTCAGCTCCGGGAATTTCTCTATCACAATCTCTATTTTCATCCGGACATTGCGATTCTCAACGAGGAATCGCTGGAGAAGATGCAGTTTCTGTTTGAAGTGTTCCGGAACGATCCGGAACTGCTGGGCCGGAAAGCCCGTCAGCGCCTGGAGCAGGATCCGCTTCCCCGGGTCATCGCCGACTACATCGCGGGAATGACCGACACCTTCGCGCTGAAGGAATACAAACGCTATCACTCCTGACCGCGGAATCGCGCTTTCTCTGCTGAACAAAGCGCCGCCACCGGCTTTTCCGAGCCAGTTCCGCCAATCTTTTCCAAAAAAGTTTTCCTTTCCCCCTTGACTTTGCAGGGGTTTTATTGTATAATTAAAAAGAGGCCCGATTGGTGGCCCGATTTGAAAGAAAAAAAGAAATAAAAACGAGAAACAGATCTGGAACGATGATTTCCGCCAACAGTAAAAAACGGGACAGTGCCCGGATGCTTGTCCGCCGGTATGTGATGGATCTGATCTATCAGCACGGAGGGGAAGCGGTTCTTCTTCCGTCGAACAAGGATCTCGCCGCGGAGCTTGGAATTGCGAGAAGCACGGCGCAGCTGGAGCTGAAACTTCTTTTGAAGGAGGGCTTTGTAACGACACGTCCCGGAGTCGGAACCTTTACAGTGCCGCGCGCCCACGGATCGGTGTTTCAGGCACCGCTGATCGGGATTCTGGACGGAGACGGGAAAATCATCTATGAACCGTTCTATCGAGTTGCGCTGAAATCGCATATTGCAATGGAACTGGGGAAAATGCCGACCGTGATTCAGGAGATCCGGCTTTTTTCCGAACGGGAGAACGATCAGCTTGAGGAACTGCGCAGCATCCGCTGTGATGCGCTGGTGTGCATTGCGCCGGATCAGGAGCAGGAACCACTTCTGCGGAGGATCCAGCAATATCGTCCGGTTGTCGTGGTGGATACGACTCTGCCGGGGATGACCTGCATTGAACTGGATCGTTACCGCAAAGGGCGGGTGCTCGGAGAAGCGCTGCTTGCGGAAGGACGCAGGAGGGTTCTGTTTGCCCAGAATGAACGGTATTATGCAACGACATTTCAGGGTTGCCGCGATGTTTTCCGGGAAGCGGGAATTGAAATACCGGAGGAGCATTTCTTCTGCAATGAGATCAATGGTCTGGAAACGCTTCTGCAAAGCGGTTATCGTCCGCAGGCGATTGCACCGAGTCTGGAGAATTTTGACGCCATTGCCGCGCTTCTCCGCCGGTACGGAATTGATCTTTACGAGGAGTGCCGGATGGCGACATTCATGTTCAAGCCGGAGAATATGCCGGAACCTGTGATGCTGTTTACGTTTCCATTTGAGGAGTTCGGGAAAGAGACAGTCCGGCAGATTCGGAACCGCCTGGAGAACCCCTCGCTGCCCCCCGAACGCATTGTTTTTGATTTCAACTATAAAATGACAACGGTCTGAACAAGGAAGCGGCCATGTTGCGGAAAAAACAGATTTTATGGGAAAAAGATTTCACTCTTATTGAACTTCTGATTGTAATTGCGATCATTGCGATTTTAGCGGGACTTCTTCTTCCGGCGCTGAAATCGGCCCGGGACAAGGCGGCGCAGATCAGCTGCATCAACAACCTGAAGCAGCAGGGACTTGGAATGGGGAACTATCTTTCCGACAGCGACGGTTTTGTAACGGCTCCGATTCCCGCCAAATCGAAGTCCTACATCCATTCGGATTTCACGACGGCGGATTATCTGGGCAACAGCTGGGACATGCTCTGGGGAAGTTACCTTTACAAGATCAAGGACCGGAAAAACTACTGGTCGTTTACACAGAAATGCAAGGTTTTCACCTGTCCGTCCGACAAGACCATTCTTTCCAACCGCGGCTGGAACCGCCTCAGCTACGGCATTATTGTTCCGTGGATGGCCTATGTTCCGACCGAAAGTGCGACGATGCCCAAACGCCTCTCCTCCATTCGGAATATCTCCTCCCATTATCTTGTTGCGGAAACGGACTACCTGAAACTTAATTCCACCGGAACGCACTTCAAGGACTCCTACATGGGGTATTTTTTCAACACCTGCTATTCCTGGCTGATCGGTTCCAACGAAATCGGACCGAATCACACCGGAACCGGAACATTTCTGTTTGCGGACGGACATGTGGGAGCGAAAAGCATCTGGCAGGGAGGACCGAAAACCAAGGTTTCCTCTCACGTTTCCTATACTTCACAGAATTTCGACAGCGCCATAGCCAAAGCAAAAGATATTTATTAACACACGGAGCGAACAATGAACTGGAAAATCGGACTTTTGAGCATCGGCCTTCTGGCTGCACAGGAAGGGATCTCTTCGGGAGAGGAGAATTCTTCGCCCTTTACATACAACAACTGGACATCGGGCAAGTTCTGGGGCGGCGGATATGTGCAGAATGTTGTTCTCTGCCCCTCGAATCCGAACCGCTGCTACTCCTACATCGACATGGCGGGACTCTACCGCAGCGACGACAAAGGCAACACCTGGCGCATGCTTCACGGCGCCTTTCCGGACGGAATCGGTTTTCAAGTCCGGGGACTCTCCGTGGATCCGCGCAATGCGGACAACATCATCGTTGTGATCAGCCGCCGCCAGTTCGGGAAAGGGTTTCTGCTCTCCAGCACCGACGGGGGGAAAAGTTTCCGGATCACCGGACGGATCAGTACGGATAACGGAGTCCGCCGGGCAACCGGATTTGTGATCGACCGCCATCCGCAGAATCCCGATGAAATTGTGGTCGGCGGCTACGACGGCGTTCTGAAAAGTTCCGACAACGGAAAGACATGGAACACTCTCTGGACAGCCTCTCTGAATCCGACCGATCTCCGGTACGACCGGACCGATCCGAAGCGTCTTTACCTCTGCTCCCCAACTCTGACGAGATGGAGTTTCTGGCACTCCCGCTTCGAACCCGGATTCTACTGTTCCGAGGACGGCGGAAAAACCTGGGAGAAACTTTCGCAGGAATCCCCGACGGAAATCGTCCAGAGTCTCTCCGATCCCGGCGAGCTCTACGGACTCTTCAACTACGAAACCGTCAAGCGCAGCACCGACAATGGAAAGACATGGAGCGACTGGTCGAAAGGCCTGAACAAAACAGCAATCAAATACCATGATTCCTACTGCAACAAAAACATCTATACGGCGCTTGGGGCGGGGAAGGATTTTCTCGTCGTTGCCAGCACGCTGCAGGATTTCTACCGTCTGGACCGGGGAAGCGACGAATGGAAACGGATCGACATCCGGAAGATTGATCCCCGCGACTACCTCGGAGCCCATCAGATCGATAAACAGGTGTTCAAGGCGACCGGCAGCATCACCGTCGATCCCCGCAATTCCAATCACTGGTATGCAACGGATTACTACAACGTCATGCAGACCTTTGACGCGGGCAGAACATGGGTCTGCACCAGTACCGGCATGTCGCAGGTCGTGATGAAAAGCGCCTTTGTCCTTCCGGGGACACATGATTTTCTGGTCACGCTGATGGATCACAGCTGGTACATCACGCGGGACGGAGGAAGAACCTTCTCCTCCTATCCGGGATTCGGTTATGAACGGCAGTTCTTCCAGGTGGCCCCCTCCGATCCGAAGACGATCTATTCCAGCGGTCCACGCGCCTCCCTTGTCACGATCTCCCGGGATGGCGGAAAGACCTGGAAAATTCCCGCGCAGAAAGGCCTTCCGGGCAAACGGGATCATTGCGAGGCAGGCTGCCACGCCTGCTTTTGGCTGGATGAGTATCGCTCTGCACCTTCCTTGCCGTTTATTGACGCCGGAGCTGAGTCCGACGCAGGTGGTCTTGGCGCATCTGCCGCATCGCTGCTCCCCCTCGTCAGGGGACCATCTGCCGTTGTTGTTCGTCACCGGATATAGCCGCATGAGCTTTGGCATTTTTCAAGGTAAAATAAAGTCCATCTTTGACTTCAATAAAATTGTAGCTCTGATCGGGACAAATTTTTATAACGCCGTAGGATGGGTTTCGACCGAAAATCCGTCCTGTCAGGATGGATTTTGCGTCAATGCTTCAAATTCATCCAAAAGCTCTCGCATATTGGAAATCAACTGCCCAGCCTGTATCGACTCGTATGCCCTACCTCTGACGAGAAAGTCGATGGACACATCCAAGGCATCGGACAATTCCAGTAGTAAATCAATGGAAATGCCTCGCTTACCCAGCTCAATATTTCCAAGGTGTACTGTGCTCATATTTACTACCGCAGCCAATTGTTCCTGCGTGAGTCCCCGCTCTTTTCGCGTCTCTTTCAGGCGACAGCCAAATGCTACTTGATCAAAGCGCATCTTGTTTCCTCCATTTCTAAGAATTGAAAATCAAATCTTCAGAAACGGAGGGCCGCGGCAGCAAGGTCCCGCCACACGTCGGTCAACGCTCCAAATAGAGAAGCAGAACGATACGCCTATTAAGTAGATGTATCGTTCTGCTTCTTTTTCAACATTTTTCCACTCAGCATAGCTGCTGAGCTTTTCACTGCAATCCGGTTTGCGCCAAATTGCTGCAATCTTATTTAGCTATCCCCACTTTCCTGTCCCTTCATCCGCGCTCTCCTTCTCATTGTTTATATCCGGTTATTAGAATTATCTTTCTAATCAGCAGAAGTCTAAGTGCATTCATTAGAAGGATCAATACACTTACAATGGAGCAGGGTGATTATATTGCAGGATATTTACACGAAATTTGGTCAAATGGTTCGTGTAGCCAGAGCCAAAAAGGGGTATACACAGCTAAAATTAGCTGAGCGACTCCACACGACTGATCGCACGGTATCTAAAATCGAACGAGGGCAAACAAATCCCGGTCTTGATGCTGTCGTTACATACGCCCGTGAGCTGGATATGAGTCTTGATCCCCTTGTTAGGGACTCAGATCCAAACCGAGTGCCGTATTGTATAGCGAATTACTTTGCGGGCATGGAAGAATCGCTTGCTATGAAATATCTTAAGCTATGTGAAGCCGCTGACCTTTTGCGCGAGGAATAACAAAAAGGCGCAGGGACTGATGACCGCTTAAAGCGTTCATCGGCCCTGCGTCTTTGCGTCCAGCCGTTCTAATATGGTTATTGATTTCTTGCGAATGTTCACGAGCATCTCTGCTTTACACTTGGGGCAATAAAGGAGATGTCGTATTAGAATCGTGTCGTCTCTTATTTTTGTCCGAGTCTTTTCGCCGCAACATGGGCAGCGGATAAACTCCCCTCTGTCTATATATTTGTCATCACGCATCATTCGTTACGGCAAATATTATAATATTTATCTTTGAGTGGATGCAAATGATCCTCCTTTACATTCTCGCCACGCCGCTCCTGCGCGCGGCTTCGGCGACCGCCTTCGCCACCGCGGGGCCGACGCGCGGATCAAATGCCGCGGGGATGATATAGTCCTCGGAGAGTTCATCGCCCACAAGTCCCGCCAGTGCTTCCGCCGCCGCGACCTTCATCTCCTCGTTGATGTCACTGGCCCGCACGTCGAACGCGCCGCGGAAGATGCCGGGAAATGCGAGCACATTGTTGATCTGGTTGGGATAGTCGCTGCGGCCGGTCGAAATGACCCTTGCGCCACCCGCCTTTGCCGCGTCGGGGAAGATCTCCGGCGTCGGGTTCGCGCAGGCGAAGATAATCGCGTCCTTGTTCA
>ERZ824600.2824-NODE-2824-length-17600-cov-4.698490_pt1 | contig 17600 bp, 23 predicted proteins | sample MGYA00519933_ERZ824600 | MGnify/ENA primary metagenome ERZ824600 (study PRJEB31778, sample SAMEA3449178) | human gut metagenome | biome: human gut; feature: human-associated habitat; material: faeces | place: United Kingdom | collected 2010/2012 ... | reverse complement strand
ATACATTTTTACCTTGCCCTCCTCGTTCGGAACAAACGGTTCGACCGTTCGCGTTAATGTATTGTACAAATTCAGACGATTTTCCATACTGCCTCTTCCTTTCTGTTTCCTTCTCTGTAAAATTATCTTTATAAAACTCATTCCAATCTTCTTGTGTTATATGACACATTGATGCATCAGATTCACAAACACCATCATATACATCTTGAAGTAATTTAGAACATTTAGATATTTTAGGTAATTCCATATATTTATCAAAATCATCTAATATAGCAGTCCTAACTGCTTCTTTTGCTAAGTTAGGATTATTATTGCATCTAAAATTTAATTCATCAGCTGGATAACTAGCAATAATATTTGCAACAGGTTTTTTATTAATGCATAATATAGCATCACATCTAACATCATCAAAGCTTGTTTCATATATGCTATTTACTTTTACTGTTCTATTTAAAATTTTCCAATTATACCATTTATCAAAATCTATATAATGTTCAGGTTTATATAGAATATCTGATAATAAAAGATCAGAAGGATGAGTTTTTAAATATGTTTCAATGCTATCATATTTTTTCTCACCCATTTCCCTTCTTATTTGTTCATATTCTTGTAAAATACTCATAATATCACCTTATCTTTCATATCCTTTTTCTTTATTTCTACAATGATTGTTTATATAATCAACAACTTTATTAGATTCATTTATTGCTTTAAACAGTTCATTTGGTTTATCTTCTAATATTTCTATCCATGACTTAATATATGTTTTATGATTATCAAAATGTTCAGCTTTAGAATCTACATTCAATTTTTGCATTAGAAAAGAAGAACTAATTTCAGCAATTAATTCTTCTCTTGCATAATCCTTTTTATTATCATTACTCATATTTCTATTTAATCTATTCTTATTACCAGTTGAATGACATAATTCATGTAATTGTGTTGCATAATAAGAATATTTATCAACAAATATTTCTCTAGGTGGTAAAACGACTTCATCTGTAACTGGATTATAATAAGCTTGGTTGCCATGTTCAGAATATTTAACTCCTAAATTATTTATTGTGTTTTTTATAAACTTTGGTATTTCAATATTTTTCATATTTTTATTTATCTCTACTGGTGGCAATCCTTCAATTAAATCGCCATTAAACACATACGAAGTATTACAAAACAATTTATAATTATCTTTATTTTCAGGATTAAGTGCAATTATTTTTTCATATTGTGCTATATCCAATCTTTTTTTATTCTTAATATCATAAACACTCCAGAATTCTATAGGTACACCTTTACCTTTGGAATCTTTTAATTTATATCCTTTTTCCTTAACTTGTACATAAGTTAGCCATCTAGTATCCTCATAATGCTCCTTAACAGCTATAAATTGTAATAACAATTGATTTACTCCTCTATACTCTATATTTGTTAATCCGTTTCTATTAGCATTATTTGTCCATCTTTGTCTCCAGGGAATTATATCTTCTTTTAAAGAATCAATATACATTCTTATCAATTCTTCCCTTGTTTTATTTAATCTCATACAAATTCATCCATGATTGAATTAACAAAATCTTTTCTTTTATCTGGAATTTCAAATTCTTTTGAATATTTAAACTCATTATACTTAATAAAATCATTTTTATCTTCTTTATGTTTATAAAAAACAATATTTTTTATCAATTTTTCTAAATCTTCTCTTAATTGATATTTATATTTCTTGAAATCAGATTTTTCTTTAACTTCATCATATTTACAATATATAAATGTTTCATCAATCTTTGGTTTAGAATGAATAATTGATATTCTATATCTTAACTCATCATTTGTTAATTTAATATCTAGAAGAATATCATCATTTTTAAATATAATTAGTAATTTTTGGTCATTACATTTTACATTAGTTTCAAAATTTCTTGAACAAATACTATCTAATATTTTATCTTTGATTATGTGTTCAGAATCTAGATAAAATTCAAAATTTCCAATAATATCATTTGTTTTATTAACTTGCATAATTTCACCTTCCTTTTATAATCCCATCATTTCTCTTACAACACGATCGGACATTTTAATAGTTCCCACAAGAACTAACATATTAAATACTAATTCCCCAATATATTTCCATACTTGAGTAACTGCAGCAGCATTCGTATCAACTACTGGAGGACTAGATGCAAATAAACTAAATATAATACATGAGAGGACAATTATTACACCCTCTAAGCAAACAGCAGCATAACTTTTTAAAAAACTCTTTCCCACACTTTGAGTTGGTTCACCAGCAAAGGTTGAAAGTGGTACTGGAGCTAATGCAGTATATAAATATAATTTAAAGAATCTACCATATACAGTCATTATCATAATAAATGATAATACAGTAACAACTAAGCCACCAATCAAAGTTACTGCCCACAATGGAATAGATTCAAAGAATCCACAATCTTCAATAGCTTTAATCATTTCCGTAGGCAAAGTCGAATTAGTAGAACTTGTAATTTTTGATATTGTCATTATTTTAGAAACAATACCTTGTGATATTTTAAATATTGCCATCATTAAGTCCATACCATAAGTTACAACTATTTTAGCAATAGCAAATCTAATAAAAAGTTTTAATGCATGTTCTGGTTTTTTTACTTCTGTTAAAGAACCACATGTTTTCATTACACCTACAACAAAGAATAATACTAGGAGAGCAAGTCCAATTGCTTGCATTCCACCATAAATATTCTTAATTACATTCCATATTGCACCACCTTTAAATGTTTCTGGAGTTTGTGTAACTAGATTCCATATATCTGCTAATTTGGAGTTCCATGTATTAAGTGCATTTTGAAGATTTTGTACTATCCAATTATCACTCATATATTTTCACCTCCATATAAAAAGAGGACAATCTTATCCTCCTGTGATCATATTTAATATTTCTTTAGCAAATGTTATAACAATACCACCAGCTAATGTTAAAAATCCATTTGCTCTTTGAGATGGATCATGACTTTTTATAGATAATCCAATTTGTACAATTGAAAATCCTAATATAATCATACCTACAGCTCTAATAAGACCAAATATAAAATTTGATAGATTATTTACTACAGATAAAGGATCATCAGCAGCAAGTACAACAGTTGAAGTTCCTGCAACTGCACACATTATAATTGCAAAAGATGCATTTTTAAATCTCTTTAATCCTTTTTTTCCTAATCTATCTCTAAATTTATTTAAATTTGTTTTTAAGTAACTAGGTGTATTGATAATTCCTTGCTCAATTTTATTAATTAATTTCATATTATTCCTTCTTTCTTTAAATATTTATCTATTTCTTCAGATGAAACAATATCATAATCATCAAGAATATTAGATTCTTGTTCATCTTCACTACTCTCTAATCTTGTAATATTAGAAAAATCTATATTTACTGAAGCAATTGCATGTGTTATTTCTCCATGAATATATGGTTTAGCTTTACCATCTGCTGATAATTCTACATTTGGATGTTTTAAAACATCATATTTATAATCCATAATCGGTCTCTCACCTCTTATGAATAAAATTGCATACCTATTATCTAATAATCTAACTTCATCTGGAGTCATCAACTCTCTACCATTTAACTGGTAATTAGTTGAATAATTTCCAGAATGACCTGTACTTTTTCCATAAGTATTTAAATCTATAGTAGCTTTTCCCATTAATTCACTTACATATTTGTGTGTTGATTGTTCATTACCGCCTAAATACAAAAGTTCATCACAGTTACCAACAATAGATTCCCATTGCTTTTCAAACAAAGCTTTTAATTGTGCTAAATTTTGTAAAATTATAGAAACTGATACTTCTCTAGATCTCATAACTGATAATATTTTGTCAAAATCATCTGGTAAAGATACATTTGCAAATTCATCCATTAAAAAATGAACATGTATTGGTAATCTTCCACCATATTTATGATCTGCTGTATAAAACAATTGTTGAAACAATTGAGTATATAACATACTTACCAAAAAATTAAATGATGTATCATTGTCTGGAATAATTGCAAACAATGCAGTTTTCTTTTCACCGATTGTTTCAAGTTCTAATTCATCAGTTTGAGTTAAGCTTGCTAAACTTTCTAGATTAAATTTTTCTAGTCTTGAAGCAAGAGTTATTTGAATTGATTTTAATGTTTTAGCAGAACCAGAATGATAATCTCTATAATACTTCAATGCTATATGATTAGGATTTTCAACTTCTAATTGATTAAATAAAATATCTAATGGACTTATGAAATTATCATCATCTTCCTTAACCTCACCTGCCCTTAACATTTCCATAACCATAGGAAAATTTTGTTCATCCTTTGGAGCTTCATACCATAAATAAAAAACTAGTGCTAACAAAAGCATAGAAGCTGCTGTATCCCAGAAAGGATCTTGTGATTGACTACCTTTTGGAGTAGTAGCTTTAAATAGATTAGTAACAAGTTTTTGTACATCATTATCAGATTGAAGATAAACAAAAGGATTATAACAATGTGATTTATCCATATTAATTAAATCTAATACCTTTACTACATATCCTTTATCTTCTAATAGATGACCTTCATCTCTAGCAATTTCACCTTTAGGATCTAATACTATTAATGAAGTATTTGCTTGCATTACATTTGGCTTTGCAAAAAACCTTGTTTTACCAGCACCCGAGCCTCCAATAACTAATGTATTTAGATTTCTTCTATGTTTTCTACCATCAAATCCGATACATACATTTTGAGTTAATATTTTATTTGACTGATAAGGTTGTTGCTCGTATTTTTTATTAACTTTATTAGCATCTCCCCATTTAGCACTACCATGTTCTTCACCTTTTCTATAATTTCTTTTTGTTGAAATATAAATACCTATCCCAAGTGTATAAGCAATCAAAAGAATAAATATTGCTTTTAAAGAATCTACACACCATGTAATAGAAAAAGGATTCTCCATATACTTAGGAAAATCCTTAACTATTGATGGTAATCCTCCACTTATAGATGGAGCAATTAACAATCCAATCCAAATGACTGGTATAACTCCAATTAAATAATAATAAATTGGAGTCTCATTATTTCTATTCATCTACCTTCTACGAAATGGTCTCGGTGAAAGTATCTTTTTTTTTCTGGAGCATCAAGAGCTTTTAATAAAACTTCATCAACAGCATCAGTATCTCTTTGTTCCTGTATTAATTTTGTTCTAAGTTCATTTAATGCGTTGATAATAATTCCTAATTCATATTTATCTAGTTCTAAAATTTTATAGACTTCTTTCACTACCTATTAATCTCCTTATTTTCTTTTTTTCTTTTAGGAGCTACTTTACTAACTTCAGATTTATCCCTAAGTGATTCACGATGTTTAACTTCTTCCTTTGCTTTCTCTAGTTTTTCTTTAACAGATGGTTTTTCTTTCATCTTAGTACCCTGATCCGAAGTCCTTTGCATTTCTGAGGAAGGCTTTGACTGAGGGCTTTTTTCGGTCTTTGCCAAATGGGGGTTTACTGATTGTTCTTCTTTCTTAATAGGTTCTTTAACTTTTTCATCTTTTATCCTATCTTCTTGAGTTTTAGTTTTAACTCCCTTATCCTTAGTTTTCATTTCTTTAGTTTTTTGAATTTCACTTCTAATAGTAGCTTCATCATAACTAGATAATTTAAATCTTTCTACAATTCGATTTATTTTAGCAGCATCTTCTGCTCTAACCATTATATCTATTATTCCATCAGAAGATTTATCTTTTTTATTTATTAATGCACTATATAATACTCCATATCTTTTTGCTTCTTCAGTAAACTTCTTAAATTCATCTTTTCTTACTGAAAAGACTTTTAATTCTTTTCCAGACTTTAACATATTCGACAAATTAGTTTTACCTGCTGTCTTATGTTTGTCTTTCATAATTGCTATTAAAAGAGCTGCAATATCCTTAGCTCCACTACCTGCAATTTTAGCAGTTACTTGAAAACCTTCTAAGGACATTCTTACAATTTGTTCTGCAGCATCACCTGATGTGTTCATCGATTATCATCTCCTTATCTTCGATAGTTTTAAGGTTATCCTCAACATCTTGTTTTCTTAACCTTATATCTTCACACATTTTTACTTCTTTATTAACTTCTTTTATCTTATCTGAGATATTATCTATCTCTTTTTTTATTTCTACTTTTTCATTATCATTAACTGTTTTATATTTTTTCCATAGTTCTTCTTTTTTTTGTTTTAAATTACTTAATTCATTAACTTTACCATTAAGAAAAAAATAAAAATTATCTTCAGTTTCAATATGATTATTTACTAGCATTATAGCTTGCTCGCTAAATGAATCCAACTTTTTAACATCTTCTTTAATACTTGATGACAATGGATATTTTTTTACATAATTTGGAAAATTATTTAATAAATTACAATATCTTATATACATAGAATAAAAACTATTATATTTAGGTTTTGATAAAATAGATAAAATACTTGTTGGCTTTCTATTTCTATAATAAGTTCTCGTTTCTGGTAGGTATAAACCTTTTATTTGCTTATTAATATTATCAATAGAATAATCTTCACCAAAATATCTCTCTATTCTAATATTTCTTTTATAATCTTTACCTCTAATACTTAACTTTCCAGCTCTGACTGTAATATCATATCCTAAATTTATTAATATATTTTTAAATGTTTCATAATTAGATGCTTTAGCTATAGCAAAATCTAAGTCTTCTTTTGCTTTTTTATAATAATTTGTATATTTAATTCCTCTATTCTGATAATTAATATAATTGATACCAGATTTTGTTTTTTTCTCACTTAAATAACTCTTACCATGTTCCATACATATAAGATCGTTTAATCTTCTAAACTCAGCATAAGAATTTCTATCTGCATTATATTTCTTACCATCAAGAAAAGATACAGAATTCAATACAAAATGATTATGATAATGTTTAGTATTTAAATGAGTAGTTACTACAACTTGAAATCTATCTCCCCACATTTCATTAGCAAGCTCTAATCCAATTTTATGAGCTTCATCTGGAGTAACTTCTCCTTCTTTAAAAGATTGATATGCATGCCAAGCTAGTATTCCATCTTTTTTTAGATATTTATCTTTTATCATTATCATTTCTTTAGTTGCATTATTAGGATCACAATTAATACCTGAAATATATAATGATTTTTCAGTCTTATCACCATTCATAGCATAATCCATTAAATCATTTAAATCTTTAAAATTAGATAAATCCGTTTTATTATGATCTTCTACATAATCAACTACTTGATTTAAATGAGTAACTACTTTCCAAATTTTTACTACAGCTATACATATCACTCACCTTTCATAGTTAAATATATTTTTCATATATACTATTTCTTAGTTTTTCTAATTCTAAAAATTCATGGTTAAGTTTATCTTCGTAAATACTTCCAGTTGAATTTGCAAGTCGTGTCAATTGATTTATATTCACACCTATCTTATTAATCTTATCAATAGCATCATAAAATTCTTTAGGTGGACTTTCTTTTACTTGTGTTTCATATAATAGTTTTCTAATAGTATTTGATTCACTAAGATTTAGAATAGAAGACAAGTATTTTAATTGCTTGTCTTCATCATAACTAAACCAAAAATTTTTTTTAATTGTTTTTCTTCTCATTTTTTATACCAGGTATTTGTATAGTTCTATCATTTGAAACACTTTTAACAAAATATAAACATATAAAAGTTATCCCAGATAATAGACCAATTATTAAACCTAGTAAAAAGAATAATAATTCAATCATATTTTACCTCCGTTCATTTAATCAGGGGATTGGGGATTTCCCCATAATACGAGGAAAGTGCCTTGTGGGAGGAACTTTCCAATGCTTGCTAAGTAAAAGAGCCAACAAGTGGCTCTCTATTTATCTTTCAAAGTTGTCCTTATTTTTATTAATATTATTTCTACTTGCTAAATCATTTAATCTATACCAAATTGACTCATACAAATTGCTTATGCCTCCAGCATCACTTTTCATATAAAAGTTATATAAAGTATGTGCAGGATATTTTTCTTTAATTAATGCTTTTACCTCATCTATTTTTAAACAACCACATTCTGGATCACACATATCTATAAAATCACTTAATGTTGAAATTTTAAATGCATTTTCAAATATTTCTTCTTTTGAATTTTGCAATTGTTCATTTTTAAAATCATTAAATTCTTTATTAACAATATCCCACAATTTATTTCTTAATTTTTCTTCACTCATAATCTTTATAATGCTGGTTCTGGTTCAGCTTTTGCTTTAGATGATAAGAATGTAATTCTATCTGCAACTATTTTTTGAGAACTTCTTTTTTCACCTTCTACTTCGTATGAATCAACTTGTATTCTTCCTCTAACTCCAATTAAATCGCCTTTTTTACAATATTCTGATGTATTTTCAGCAATACTATTCCATAAAGTTATTTCTATAAAATCTGTTTCATAAATGCCGTCAGCATTTTTATAATTTCTTGGAACTGCTATAGTTAGATTTGAATATTTAGTACCTGATTCATTTTCTACAACTTCTGGATCTTTTGTTAATCTTCCGACTAACATAGCTTGATTCATCATTATAATTCACCTTCCTTACTTTTTTTGTATTCTTCTTTTTTTTGTTTTAATTCTTCCATCCAGTCTTCAGTAATATCTATTTCTTTAATGTTTTTGTTTAATAAATTAATTAAAAATCTAGCTTCAAATGGGTAAAGATTCATTGTAACTTTTTCATCTTTTATGTATGAATAAGTCATAATCTTATCCAAAAATTTTTTTATTTCCTTACTTTCACTTTCAGATGATTCCTTTAAAGAAATATTTGTTAGTTCAACTATTTTATTAAAATCATCTTTTATAAAAGTAACTCTAACTTGCCCATTCATACTACTCACCTCCTTTAGAGAATTGAGGGAGAACTAACATATCTTTAGCTAAATAAAATAATCCGTTTTCATCTTGATCAAATGAACCTTTAATTCTTAATAATTCATTTCCTTGTAATTCTTCTAGACTATTTTCTTTAAAATTTCCATTATATCTAAATTCAATGATGTCTTCATTATTTTTAATTTGAAACTTCTTATTTTCTAAATCTCTATCATATAGATAGCCATCCATTAATATTTCGTTTTTAAATTCACTATTCATAAATATTTTCCTTTCGTATATCATTATTATTTTTTTTATTATTGTTTTCTTCAATTCCACATAAAAATGTTACTATTTTTTTACTTGATAAAGCATTTTTTATGCCTACAGCAATCATTAATTCACTTCTATTGAAATTAGGTTGTAATAATAATTCTTCAACCTTTAAATTGATAATTTTTTGGTCGGTATTGTATCCAACACTTACAAGTTTTTCAAAAACTTTAAATCTTTCTTTCATTATTTTTTCGCTATTCATACTCACCACTCTTTCATAATAAAAAGAACTATTTCTAGTTCTTAATTTTTTCTATATCAATTGGTGAATCATTCTTAATTCTTAAGTTGTACTTACTTTCTAAAATACTCTTTATTTTTGATTTATCACAATCATCAAATCTTAATTGAGATAAATCTTCAACAGCTGTTTTAATTTGTGTATCAAATGGTTCATCCCACATCGCATCCATATTGTAACAAGTCGCAATATCAAAAGCTACAAATTCATTTAAAATATTATTTTTAATATAATTAATAATATATTCATTACAAGGATTTACCACTTTATCAAATTCTTCATCAGAAATATCTTTCATATCATGTCTAATCATATTGCACCTCCAATTATATTTTATTATATCAATTAGCTTTGGAAAAATGTACGATTATTTAATATCTTCCAATTCACAAATTACTATTATCTGCTTATTAGTATTATGTCTGCAAGTAACTAATGTTAAAGTGCTTACATTCTTATTTCTTATTATTTGTGCTTTGCCAGTTTTTTCTATGTCATAAATATTAACAACTTTATAATTATAAATTTTACCTTTATAACTAATACTTACATTATCATCTATTTCTAATTTATTTAGATTTTTAAAATAAGATACCCTTGCATTTCCAGAGTGTGCTGCCAACATAACATTACCATATCTTTGATCTGGCATAGCAGAATTTTTTAGAAATTGAATATTATAATTTACATTATTTAAATAACTACTTGGATTAACTAAGCCTCTTTCTAAATTAATTTTAGGGATTTTAAGTACAGCAATATATTCAATTTTTCTTTGCTCTTTCACTTCTTCTTTTTTAATAGGTTCTTCAAATTGTTCCACTTCATTATTTATTTGTTCTTCTTCTATGTAAAATGTTTTTAAAGCATCTTCTTCTAAATTATCTAGTTGTTTATTTGAAACAAAATAATATGTAATTGTTCCCACACCTAATAATAGAATTAAAAAGCCAGTTAACATTATTAACCAGCTTTTATTTTTTCTTTTTTTTGTTTCCATAAAAAATAGCACCTGCCCCAACAAGAATAAGAATAACACCACCAACGATTAGCTCTTTTGCATCAGTTTTATCAGTATTAGGAACTTCAACAACTTGTTCATCTTTCATAACTGACTTAATAACTTCTCCATCTTCTGTTATTTCAAAATACATTTTTTCTGTATTTAATTGGTAACCTTCTGGAGCTTCTTTTTCTAAAATATAGTATTTTCCATATTTTATTTTATCTATTACTATCATACCTTTATCATCAGTTCTTCCACTAAATATAAGTTCATCTGTCTCAGCATTATATATTTCTATTAATGTATTAGGTAATGGTTCATCAGTAGAAAAATCAACTTTCGTAAATTCTAATGTACCTGTTATATCTTCATCTTTCATTGTAGCTTTTATTACATCTCCATTTTCTTTAACTTCAAAAGGCATTTTTTCTGTATTTAATTTATATCCTTTTGGAGCTTCTTTTTCTAATATGTAATATTTTCCTTGAGGTAATCTATCAATAACTATTTTTCCTTCCACATCAGTTTTTCCAGAAAAAACTAATTCATCTTTTTCATTATATATTTCTATAGTTGTATTAGGTAATGTTTTAGATTCAGAAAAATCAGTCTTAGTAAATTCTAATTTACCAGTCTTTAAAATATTTAAAATTGCTTTTGAATAAACAATAACTGGAGTATATTGATCTTTATAAACAAGTTCAAATTCATATTTGTTTTCATCTAATACATAATTATCTAATGTTTCTATTTCTTTGATATAGTATTTTCCTAATATTAATTTATCAAATTTAATTTTGCCTTCTTCATCTGTTGTTTTTTCTGCTACTTTAGTGTCTTTTGTTATTACTGTCTTACCATTCCATGTTATATCTTCTGCAGCAAATAAACCAAATTTAACTCCTTCTAATGATTGAGATTTAAATTCAAATCCATCTTCAGTTAATATAGCAACTTCACCAGTTTTAATTATGTTTACTTCACCTTTAACAGGAACATTTTCAAAAACAGTATCGAAAATAATACCATAATCAGAATCTGTTCTTAATTTTGAATTTTCATCTATCGTAAACTCATGTGATTGACTGTTCCATAGGTATCCTTCAACTACTTGATCAATTTCTTCTAATTTGTAAGTTCCAGTCATTAAAGGATAAGCAGTTGTGAATTCTCCTTCATCATCTGTTTCCCATTCACAAATTGTTTGTTTTGTTGGATATGTAATTGTTTGACATACATATTCATTATTCTTTGTATCAAATATTTTAAATTTAATATGACTTCTTTTAATAACTTCTTTAGTTTCTGCATCAATTTTAACTACTCTTAATTTAGCAGTAATTGGTGCATTAGAAATTACTTTTTGAACTACATCTCCAACATCTTTTACTTCAACAGTAAAATCTTCAATTTTTTCATGACCTTTAGTCGTTGTAAGTTGCTTAATTGTGTAAGTTCCATAAGGTAATGTAAATCTAAATATTCCTTGCGAATCAGTAGTAACTTCATCAACCAATTCATTTTTATTATTATAAATTCCAAATTTAATTCCTATCTCTGGTTCCATAATTTTAGTATCAGAACTTGCATAAACTTTTGTAAATTCAAAATCTAATTTAATTACTTGTTCAAATACTTGAACAGTAGGATTTAAATTATCTTCAGTAATTTCAAAATAATACTTTGTACTATCTAACAAATATCCCTTTGATGGAGTTTCTTCTAGTAAATAAAATCTACCAAGTTCAGGTAAATAATCTGAAGTGTTTTTCCCATTCTCTTTTGTAGTTACAGAACCCATTCTAGTTCCGTCTTCTTTATAAATGCCATAAATAGCACCTCCTAGAGTAGCTTCTCCTTGAGGAGTATTTGTTCTAGTTTCCATATCTTTCTTTTCTGGAGTTACTTTACCACCTACTATTTTTAGTGTAAATTTACTTCTAACTGGATCATAAGCTCCTACTCTCATAACATTCTGAGAATGATCAGAGAAATATACAATTGGTGGTATTTCGTATTTTGTTGCTTTTTTCTCAAATGTTATACTTCCATCTCCTACTTTATTAGCAGTTACTGATAAAGTATTTCCATTGATTGAAGCTGATACATTATTTGTTCCACTAATTTTATAATCTTTTAAAACGCCAGCTGAATCATTTAATTCGGTTGTACTTCCAATTGGTGCAACTAATCCACTTTGAAATTGTGGTGTTTTATAATGATTTGAAACAAGTCTTTCCATTTCTGCAATTTCACTTTCAAATTTAGCAATTCTATTACCATTTAATGTGTCAGTAAAATATATATCAGATTCTGGATTAGTTGTTCTCCAAATCATTACTTGTGTTATGACATACCATTTTTGAGCACTGTGATTATATCCATTATCATTATATTGATAACCATAATATGCTAAAAGAGATATTCTTTCCCATTGTGCTTCTGAAAAACCTAAAACATTTTCATAATCAGATCTTATAACATCATAATATGGTAAATTATTATTAATATCTGTATAAGGTTGAAGACAATATACAAAAGCATTATCTTCACTTCTTCTAATAAATCTGGCTTGTTGATATTTTGTATATCCATCTGGTTTAGCTTTTTTAATATATATATTACTAATATATTCACTTGGCCAGATTGCTTGACCAGTATATTTTTCAGCATGAACTTCAGTTACACCAAAAATTGTCAATAAAAAAAGTATGCTATACATTGCATACTTAAATAATTTCTTTTTCATAAATTTTTTCCTTTCATTTAGTATTTTACCTTAAGCATATCTCCTAAATAATCACCAGAATAACTATTTATATTTGTACAAGAAAAACTTATACTATCCTCTATTTTATTTCCAGCATCAATACAAGCTTGATGTGCTTTTTCTAAACTACCATAATCTTCTACTTTATAATCAACTCTAGCCCAAGACCACATTGGTTTATGATAATAATCATATTCACTAATACCTAGTTTTTCCCATTCTGTTTCTTTCTTTGGCTGTGTAGCTTCTTTAACTTCATTATTATTTTGTTTATTTGTATCGGTACTAGTTATAGTAGTATTATTCTTTGATTCAAATGAAGATTTTTGTTCTTTTTTCTTCTCCTTTTTAGGAGTAGTATTTTTTTCTTCATCTTTATTATTATTTTTAGGATTTTCAATTTCTTTGATTTTCTCATCAACAATAATTTCATCTGTTGATTCTTCTTTATTTTCTTTTGAAATATTTTTCATTATTTCAGTATTTTTAGTTTCTTCTTTTGGATTATTTATTTTCAAATATCCAATTCCTAAGATACCTACTAATAAAACTATAAGAATAGTAGATACTATTATTTTCTTAATCACAAGAATCACCCTTCCTAGTTTGCATTATAGGTAAATAATGATTTATTGCAACTATACAATTATTTTCAAATCATAAGCATCACCTACTATCCCTATCAATTTGTCTTAAATGCTTAGAATAATATTCGCATGCTTTTAAAACAAAGTCTTCAACTTTATCCCTATCAATATTTTTAGGAAGAACTTTATAAAGCTTCTCCTCTTTTATTTTAAATTGAAGAACTTGATTAGGCTTTTCTTTATTCATAATATTATCAATTGTTTCCTCTACTAATAATCCTTTTTGACTCAATTCTTTAAGTTGTATTGACTGAGCATGACTAGGAGTAGAAAGATTACAATCAATATATTCTGCAAGTATTTTTTGTTCTTGTTCTTTTAGATAAGATAACTCAACTGCTGGTGTAAGTGCTATGGAAGGTAATTCTTTATTTTTAATTTCAGAATTATCTACCATCTCTAATAAATCAGGAATAAGATATGTTAATCTTATATATCTTTGAATTTGTCTAGCACTTTCTCCTAACTCATCAGATAAAATATTATCGCTTCTAACCACTGTGCCAACATGGCACACTTCTGTGTCATGTTGGTTCACATTACCTTTTCTTTGATGTTTTAAAGCATAATATTTCATCTTATAAGCAAATGCTTTTTCAGATGGTAACAGTTTTTCTCTTTGAAGATTACTATCAACCATAAAAATTGTAGCTTCATCATCAGAAAGGTTTTTAATGATGCATTTAATTTTATCAATTCCAAGGGATTTACAAGCAAACATTCTTCTATGTCCAGATAACATTTCATATCTTCCATCTTCTTTTTCTCTTATTATAACTGGTGATAATACACCACTAGTTTTAATACTTTCTTTTAAAGACTTCATATCATCATTATCTAAGACCTTGAAAGGATGATCTTTAAAATTATCAATTAACGAAATATCAATTTCTTCAATCTTTTCTTTAGCAGCATCATCTCTTTGTTCTTGAGTTGTAAAGAAATCATCGAACTTGAATGGCATTGGTATTTCTTGTTTTTTCTTCTCGTTCATAATTAATGACCTCCTTTGCAAAATTCTTGTAGCTTTCTGCTATCTTACTATTTTTATCATAAGATAATATGCTTTCTCCTAATCTAGTTGTTTCTGCTACCTTTACAGCTCTAGGAACAGTAGAATCAAACAATTTAAATACAGTTCCATAAGTTTCTTTTAATTCTCTACTTATGTCTTTAGATAAATTAGTTCTACCATCAACCATTGTTAAAAGAATTCCTCCTACCTTCAAATTAGGGTTAATATACTTTCTCACTTGTAATATAGAACTCATTAAATGACTCATTCCCTTAGCAGCTAAAAATTCTGATTGTACAGGAATTATAACTTTATCAGCACATGCTAGAGCATTTGTTGTAAGAAGTGCTAAACTAGGCATACAATCTATTAAAATATAATCATAATCATTTTTTAATGGAGCTATTGTATTTCTCATAATATACTCTCTACACATTGCTTGATATAGATTCGCATCTGTTGCAGATAATTCCAAATTAGATGGTATTAGTTCAACACCTTCATTGTGTTTAAGAATAGCTTCTCTTGGTTCTATTTCTTCATCTTTAATTGATTTATTCATTAAAGTAGAAATCGTAACGGGAATTTTATCAGCATTATGCCATCCCATATATGTTGTTAAATCACCCTGAGGATCTGCATCAATTAGTAAAACTTTTTTACCTTCTTGTGCAAGAGCAACTCCTAAATTAAAGGTTGTTGTTGTTTTTCCTACTCCACCTTTTTGATTAGCTATTGCAATGACTTCACATTTCGGCACTTTTTTCACCTCCCTTCTCGATCTATAAACTCATAGTTATCCCAAAATGGACTATCATCATCTTCTGGATATAGTTCTTCGTTATAACTATTAAGTTTTCTAATATTAGATTCGATGGAGGATTTTAAATAACCAAATCTATTTTTGATTTCTTTTCCTTCCTCATCTATGAATTGTCTAGACATAACTCTAGGTACAACATAATGTATTGCTGAGTATATATCTACATAAGAATTTCCTTCATTTACCATTTTATTAAATAAACTATCATATAATGGAATTTGTTCATCATCATCATCTTTTATATAATCTAATCTAATCAATTCATTAATAAGTGATTTATGTTTAATTTTTGTTTTATCTTCTTTATCTTTTTTATCTTTTAGATTATTAATATTATATTCTTTAATATTATATTGTCCTTGATTTACCACATTTGGTTCATCCAGGTATGGATTTTCCATATCTGGTTTATTTTGCAATTTTAGAGCCTTATCAGCTGGATTTTCAAAAACTAGATAATTATATTTAAAAGTTCCTTTATCTGTCCTTAATTTAAGTATTTCGACATAATCGTGGTCTTTTAATTCATTTAAAGCACTTCGTACTGAATCTAATCCATCTTTAGTAATTGCAACTAATCCATTCAATGAATAATCCCAATCATCTGGAAGACTTAACATTTTACTTAACAATCCAACAGCTTTCAAAGAAAGTGTTTTATCTTTTAAGTGAACAATAGGCATAACTGTAAAGTCACCAGATTTATAAACTTTAAATTCTCCGCTCATATTCTTATCCTCTCTTTCATAACAAAAAAAGATGAAATTAATCATCTCAGTTATTCAATAATTAGATAAGCGTTAAATCTCACAACTTTATGCACATAATTTAGTCTTTTCTTCGGATTCGTATCAAAGGATTTTCTTCGGAATTCCCTTTGAATTCGGTATTTTTGTGATTTTGTCATTTGAGCTTGATTTGTCCATCAACTACTCCAATTAAGAAAGTAATTAATCCCCCAACAATAGCTAAAATAGAATACTTTGCTTTACCTCCACTTATACTATATAACTTACTATCACGCATCTACTTTATCCTTTCTAGTACCTTTAATCTCCAATATTTGATCATACTTAATATTATCATTAAAATGATTAACATAAATAATTGTTTTATCTCTATAAACATCATTAATCTTATTAATTATATTAATTCTATCATTAGATGATATCTCTGAAAATGCTTCATCAAATACCATAATATCAGAACATTTATATAAACATCTAGCAATAATTATTTTTTGCTTCTCTCCACCACTAAAATTATCTTTAATTAACGTATTTATTCCTCTTTCTTTATTTTTAATAACCTCATCTAAATTAAGTATTTTAATTATTTCATCTAACTTATTATTATCTGTCTCATTATTTAAAACAATATTGTTAATTATACTATCTTCAAACAATTCACTATCTTGATTAACATAAGAAATATGTTCTAAATAACTATTATAACTAATATCTCTAATATCATATCCAATAGATACTTTACCATTATAATCATCAATATTTTTAGTTAATATATTAATTAAAGTACTCTTCCCACTACCATTATTTCCTTTAATTAATACCTTACTACCAACTTTAATCTTATAATTTATCTTATCAAATACTTTATTTAATCCATATGAATAACTTAAATCATTAATTATAATATCATCATTTTTAAACTCTAATCCCTTACTTTTATCATAATTTTTTAAATAATAAACACCATTAATTCTATCAATAACCAACTTTAAATAACCATAAGAAACATTAAAAGTAATAAAATAATAAACACACTCTTTAAAATAATTATAATAAAGAATATAAACGATAATATTATCTAAATTACTCCTATATAAC
>ERZ824600.2822-NODE-2822-length-17603-cov-30.053225_pt1 | contig 17603 bp, 14 predicted proteins | sample MGYA00519933_ERZ824600 | MGnify/ENA primary metagenome ERZ824600 (study PRJEB31778, sample SAMEA3449178) | human gut metagenome | biome: human gut; feature: human-associated habitat; material: faeces | place: United Kingdom | collected 2010/2012 ... | reverse complement strand
TTATTAATTTAGAAGATACAATAACATCTAATAATTATTCAAATCAATATGTTGCCCCTGGTAGCACAGGTGATATAAAACTAGTTTTAGATTTCTCTAATGTAGATGTTTCTACTAATTATACAATAAATCTAGGCACTTATGATTTACCAACAAATTTAAAGTTATATTCTGATTCTACTTGTACTACAGAATTTTCATCAATAAGTGGATCTTTTCTTATAAATTCAACATCAATTCATACTTATCATATTTATTGGAAGTGGGCATACGCGATTGATGACGTGAGTAATGCTAATGATAATTTATATATGAATCATAGTTTAACAGTTTTATTAAATATTAGCACTATACAAAGATTTGAAGGTGGTAGTAAATGAAAAGAAGAATATTGTTATTAATACTAGCAACATTATTTCTTATTTTTATTAGTGTCAGAGAAACGTATTCTGAGTATAAAAAAGATATGGATGTAAAAATAAATTCAACAGCAGCAGATTTTATATGTGATGCTGAAATTGATAATCCTGGTACTTATATTTCAAATGAAGGCTGGGCATATTTTAAAGTAATTATTAAAAACTATGATAACAACGATAATATAACTAAAGTTCCAGTTCAATATAATTTAAATATTTCAAATCAACAAACTTCAAAAGCACTTTATAGATACTTAGATGCATCAGGAAATTCAAATAATTTTGTAGATACATTTACAACCAGAAACTATACATTTTCAACCGAATCTAAACAAAGTCAAGTCATTAATGTTGAAGTAAGAACTGATTCTATGACCAGTGAAAATGTAGATTTTAAAGTTGATTTAAATTGTTATCAAATATCAAAATAGGAGGAATTAAAAGTGAAAGATAAAAGTTGTATTATATTAGGTGTAGTTATATTTACTTTATTCTCATTAAACATAGCAAAAACATATGGAAGATATACTAAAACAGTTACCAAAACTGGTACGATAGCAACAGCAGATGTTGGTTATTGTAAAAGTAAAAATATTACATCTTTTAAGGAATGTTTAATAAGAAATGATAGTCAACAAGAATTAAATGATGCCTTGAACACAATATCATTAAGAACAAATTCAGTTAATTTTGCTAATGTTGAACCGATTGGAGTTTATATTCCTAAGACAACTTACACTAATATAGAAAATAAAACTAATACGTCATCTATCACATCTACTTCTGGTAATAGATTTACTTATGTAATAGAAAATAAATTGATAACTGAATTTGATGTAGATGATACGGATATAACTAAAATAAATTTTAATACATCGATAGGATATTATACTTATACTAATTATCAAATAGGTAATATAAATGACTTAATAACAACAGCAGAAGATATGGAAAATGGAATATATAAATATACATGTTTAAATGACACATCAAATGGTAAGTGTACATCACTATATTTATTTACAGAAGAACCTTATTTAATATCTGGTTATTATAGATTTAAACAAGGATATAAATACACTTATCAAGTTGTAGGGACATCAAGTTCTAATCCGGGAATATATAAAGGTGAAGATGATTATACAATATATGAAGATAATACAGCCAAAGATAATTTTACCTATTACTATCGAGGTGACGTACAAAATAATTGGGTTTCATTTGGTGACTTTTTATGGAGAATTATTAGAATCAATGGTGATGGTAGTATTAGGATGATTTATTCTGGGTTGAAAAATGCAACTAATCATACAGGTGGAAATGCTCAAATTGGAACAGCAAAATTTGGAGATACATCAACAAAAACAGCTACTACGAAAGACGTAACTGGACTTACAAATGATACGATTACAACGACATATTCAAATGGGATGTATGGAAATACATATGTAGGATATATGTATAATCCTGCAAAAGAAATAGCAACATATCCTAATATAAGTGTTGGTTCAAGTAATACAGATGCTGGTGGGTGGAAATTAAATTATTTTCCTACATTTTCAAGTATCAATAATGCGATAAATTATTATTTTTTTAAAAATTTTGATCCAAGTACAGATTGCTTTACAGGTAGTGATGATGACGATAGCGGAGCATGTACGTTGAAATGCAAGAGTTTGGAAAATGATGGAGATAGTGGCATTGATTGCATTCAAAGTAATTGGAATACTTTAGCAACGACATCTGGCAACTATAGTACTAGTGATTCGGGAGTTTATTTGGACCAATACGTCTATAAAAGTGATTATAAATATACATGTTGGTCATATGGAACTCCTGTTTTACATAATAATAGTGATGGTACCACTAGTGTATATGTTACATGTCCGATTGTTTCTGAAATTGTTGGTACAGTAAAAAATCAACCAACTAGAGCGAAAGTAAAATATCATGGTTTATTTTCGAAAGATGCCACAACAGCGAATACAAATGTTAAAGATAGTAATATAAAAACTCAAGTTGATAAATGGTATGCAAGTAATATTTTAAATAAAACTGATGCTAATAATAACTTACTTGAAAGCTATTTATCAGATGAAATATTTTGTAATGATAGGACATCAGATAGTAATACTTTTCCATTGTCACCCGTGAATAATTCATACTTATATGGCTCTTCTACAAGAAATATATTTAATAAAAATCCTAGTTTTAAATGTCCTAATGTAAGTAATGACGGTTTTACTTTAAAAACAAGTGGATCGGCAAGTACAGTAAAAGCAAGTGGCGATGGTAATAATATGTTAACTTATCCAATAGGATTAATTACAGCAGACGAAGTAGCTTTTGCTGGTGCTCAAAATGGTTTAATAAATCAAAAGTATTATTTATATATAGGAGCAACATATTGGACAATATCTCCGTGTGATTTCAATAGCTATAATGCAAATGCTCAAGCATGTGTCATCGATAGCAATGGTAACTTGACTGCTTACAATTATATTCATGGCATTAGACCTGTCATTAATTTAAAGCCTGATGTTTTATATGTGAATGGCATAGGAACGGAAAATGATCCGTATATTATTACAATAAAATAGTTAAATATTATTTTAAATAAACACTAGTTTTTTTAAATAAACATTAGTTTTTTTAATCTTTTATTTATCTTTAAAATTTGCTATAATACTTGCGGATGTGATTAAATTGAAAATAAAATATGAATTATTAAAAGAAGAAAAAAATACTAAAGCTCGTTATGGAATTTTAAAAACTAATCATGGTGAATTTGAAACTCCAATGTTTATGCCAGTAGGAACACTTGCTAATGTAAAAACTTTAATGCCTGAAGAACTAAAAGCAGATAAATGTGGAGTAATTCTTGCTAATACTTATCATTTATGGCTAAGACCTGGTTCTGAAACTATAAAAAAAGCGGGTGGATTACATAAATTTATGAATTATGATGGCCCTATTTTAACTGATTGTGGTGGTTTTCAAGTTTTTTCTCTTGCTAAACCTAAAGACATAAGTGAAGAAGGAGTAAAATTTAAAAGTCATATTGATGGCTCATCTTTATTTTTAACACCGGAGATATCTATTAAAGTACAAAATGATTTAGATAGTGATATCGCGATGAATTTTGATGAGTGTCCACCATATCCAGTTACGCATGAATATATGAAAAATTCTATTGAAAGAACTTTGAGATGGCATCAAAGAGGTAAGAATGTTCATAATAATCCTGAACAATCATTATTTGGAATTGTTCAAGGTGGTGAATTTGAAGATTTAAGAAAATATAGTGCTTTAGAAACTGTTAAAATGGGTTTTGATGGTTATAGCATAGGTGGTACATCTGTTGGTGAAGATAAAGATACAATGTATAAAATGATCACTTATGCAACTAATTATTTGCCTTTAGATAAACCTAGATATTTAATGGGTGTAGGCGATCCAATAGATATCATTGAAGGTGTTATTCGTGGTGTAGATATGTTTGATTGTGTTCATCCAACTCGTCTTGCTCGTCATGGAAATGCTTTTACAAGACACGGCAAAATAAACTTAAAAAATGCTAAATATAAAGAAGATTTTAGTCCGATTGAAGAGGATTGTGATTGTTATACTTGCAAGCATTTTACTAAAGCTTATATTAGACATTTAATAACTTGTAATGAAACTAATGGTGGTCGTCTTTTATCAATTCACAATATTCGTTTCTTAGTAAAATTAACTGAGGATTTAAGAGAAGCCATAAAAAATGATTCTTTACTTGAATTTAAAGAATCATTTATGGAAAAATATAGTTCTAAACATTAGAACTTTTTTTCATATTAGCACCCATAATTCCACCAATAATAGATGTTAAAAGGGTTAAGATGATAAAAACAAAACTAAAACTATTAAAATTAATTTTTAAAATAAGTTTAAAAATTATCCAAATTCCAAGAACAAGTGAACTAACTTTAATGCCAACAATTAAGCCTTTATTTTTACTTTTTTTGGCTAATTTAATACAATTTAGTGTGAGTAGAATAAAGAATAAAATGTAGATTAAAATATTAGTTAAAGTATTACCAAAAAAATCAATAAAGTTAAATAGGGTTAATAAAATAACTCCTAAAGCAAAAATTAAAACACTTCTTAGAACATAAGGTATTTTTTCTATATATTTCATAATCATCCCATTTAATATATATTCATTGCATAATAAAATATGTATTTGATCAATATAAATTGGTGATAAAATGATCTATATTTTAATTTTAGTTGTTTTGCTTTATATATCTTATAAATATTATTTAAAAAATAAAAAAACTATTATTGAAAATAATCAAGTAATTTTTAAAAATTTAAATGCTAATTATGGAATAAAAGATTTAATTAAAGACTTAGAATTAAATGATATAAATTCTTTTAAAGAAATAAAAAGAGCTTATTTATTTAATAATAAATTAAAAATAATTTCTAATAAACCAAGTGTAATTATATCTAAAGGAAAAATCGATTATAATGCTTTAAATAAAACTGATAAAAATATTATTTCTTTAATGAAAATATTAAATGAAAAACATTTAAAGTTAGAAGATATTTTTTATGCAGTTTATTTAGATAATAATTTTTATATTGTTAAAAATACTTGATTATGCTATTATTAAAATGAAAAGAGGTAGGATATGAAAATAGTTTTAAAACTAAGTGGTGAATCTTTAGCTGGTGATAATAATCAAGGAATAGATTTTAATAAAGCTTTAGAAATAGCTAAATCTTTAAAAAAAGTTTATGATGAAAAAATAAGACTATTGATAGTAATTGGTGGTGGTAACTTTTGGCGTGGACGCTCAAATACTTATATGACTGCTGATACAAGTGATTATATTGGAATGCTTGGTACTGAAATGAATGCTTTAGTTCTTTATGAAGCTTTAAAACAAGTAAATTGTAATGCTAGAGTTTTTACAAGATTTAATATTCCTTGTGCTGAACTTTATGATGAAGTAAAGGTTAAAGAAGCAATTGCTGATAATATTGTTATTGTTGGTGGTGGCATTGGTCTTCCTGCTCATTCAACCGATTCGGGAGCAGCTTCATCAGCTCGTGATATTAATGCTGATTTACTTTTGAAAATGTCTAAGACTGATGGCTTATATAATGCTGATCCTTTTAAAGTTAAAGATGTTTTAAAAATTAATAAAATTACTTTTGATGAAGTAATTGAAAAAAAGTTAGAAATAATGGATTTAGAAGCTTTTATGATATGTAAAAATGCTAATATTCCTATCAGAATTTTTAAAATGAATAATTTATTAGATATAATTGATATAGCCCATGGTGCAGATTTAGGAAGTTTAATAACAAATTAGATAGTATATTTAATGTGAGTTTTTTTACTAACTCGTTTTTTATTGCCATTGGATTAACTAATTATTTGATAATTTCATATTTTTCTTTTTCATTCATTTTCATCAATTTTTCCACTTCAGAAGATAACACTTAAGGTATTATCATAAGATAAACATAATTATTATTCATTAATTTGAATATTGACAATTACATAATGCAGATATACAATTTTTTTCAAAAGAAGGCGAATAAATGCTTCATAAAAATTTAGATAATTTGTTACTATTTTTAACAACTGCTATGAATGAATTTGATTTTGGCAATGATGAATATAAAGTTAAATATTTTTTTGATGAGTTACAAAAATCAGAAAATAAATTGCCTATAATTGAAGAGTTGGAAAAACTTCAAAAAATAGAAATAGATTTAGAAGTAAAATACGATATATTTAATGAACTAGACAATTATTTTAATCCAGTATATATAGAAATCAAAGATCGAATTCATAAAGAAATGGTAGATAAACTTAGAAATGAAAACAAAATAAAACGATATATAAATTTATAATATTACTACAAATCTCAGATAAAACTTAATTTTAAAGTTGAATTTATTAGTATAAAAAATCAAAAAGGATCAAAATTAAATTTATTTTTTTGATTTTCATTAAAATCGAAATGAAATTTCTATTATTTACTTCAATAGAAAAAATTGTTATAATTGATGTAAGGTAAGTGATAGGATGAATTCATTTGATTTTCAAGATAAATTAGATAAATATAGAAAGTATTTAAAGTATGGTTTGTTAGTTATTCCCATAATTGTTATATTGGTAATTGTATTTAAAAATACAGGATCGCCATATAAAAATATTGAATCAGAGCTTGAAAAAAATGCTTTAGCTTATGTAAAAAATAATAACGTAGTCGTAACTGGGGAAACATTCGTTGAAATCGATAAAATAATGGGCGATCTTGATGGAATTGAACTATGTAGTAAGGCTAGTGGGGTAATAGTTAGTAATACTAATGGTAAATTAGAAGCAAAAGCTTATTTAGAGTGTCCGGATTATAAAAGTAATGTTGTAAACAATAAAGAAAAATATATTGAATTAAAAGGTGATGCTGTTGTTATAATTACGGCAGGAGAAGTTTTTAATGATCCACTTTATATTTTGAAAAAAGATGCCGGTGTTGTAATAAGTGGTGAAGTTGGAACAGAACCTGGTATTTATACTAAAACTTATAAAGCTTATGTTGGAGAAGAATTAAAAGAAACTTTATATCGTAAGATTATTGTAACCAAAAACGATAAAACTCTTAGTATCAGTGGTATTGAATCTGTAGATGTACCAACAATTACTCTTTTGGGTGACAAAAATATGGTTGTTTATTTAAACGAAAAATATAAAGAACCTGGTTATAAAGCTGTCGATTATAAAGATGGCAAAATAAGTAGAAATGTGGAAGTTACTGGCAAAGTTGATACTACTAAGGTAGGAACATATACAATTACTTATAAAGTAACTAATACTCGTGGTCGTTCGATAAGTGTTGTTAGAACAGTCAAAGTTGTAGCTAGAAAAGCTGATTTAAGTATAGATGTTAGTGTTGCTAATCAGGATATTAATAAAGAAACGGTTGTAACTATAACAGTAGTGGGAAATGAATTTAATTATTTAATTTTACCAACCGGTGAAAAATCAGTATTTAAAACTACTACATTTAAAGCAAGTAATAATGGTACTTATACCATTAAAATCTATGATATTTATGGTAATGAATTTATTAAAGAAGTTGAAATAAATAATATTGATAACACACCACCAACAGGAACATGTACAGCAACAATAAATGTTAGTAGTACTAAAGTTGAAGTAAATGCTAGTGATAACAAAGGTATTAAAGGTTATAATTATATCATTAATGGTAAAGAGAGTGGATTAATTACTGATAATTATTTTAATGCAACTGTTAAGGGTGAAAGTGTTAAAGTTCTTGTTGAAGATGTTGCAAGTAATCAAACTACACTTACTTGCTCAATTGTTAAAAATGATACGTTACCAACTCCAAGTACTGGAAATTCACGATATACAGTAAGCATTAAAGAATGTTTTGGTGGTAATCAAATCACAACTAAAGAATTAGAAGATTATTTAATGGGAGTGCTATTAGCAGAAGAAGATCCTTCTTCATCGGACAGCTTTGAATATGTTAAAGCATTCGCAATATTTGCTCGAACTTATTCTCTTAGAAGAGGTGGTTGGACTCAAGGCACAACACTTTCTTTAAAAACATGTTCTAGTGATCAAAACTGGTGTGATTATGAAAAAGGTTGCTATCGATATCAAACTCAAAGAATGTTTGATTTATGTATTGAATACTCGCTTAGTAAAGTTAAAAAAGCTGGTGATAAACCATATTATGATGCTGATACATGTGCTAACCGTGTAACGACTTTTCCTGGTACTAAAAATGTAACTCAAGAAACATATCATGTTAATAATTCAGCATGGCCTTCATCAATGTCATCTGTTGGTTATAATAAACGTAATGTTTCAGTTTATAAACGCCCAGCAACCGGTGCTAAATTAGAACTTTTAAAACGCGCAATCGATGAAACTAGAGGCTTAGTTATTAAAAAGGGCGATGGCACTTTAGCAAGTGTAGGGTACTATGTTTGCAATAACTATACAAGTGATAGCATAATGTGTCCTAATAAAGCCGAAGAGATGGCTAATAGTGATCCAAGCTTAACAGCTTTAGATATTATTAAAAAATATACTCAAGCTTATCCAGATATGAAAATAGAACATTATTAAAAAGATTTATTTTTTAAATCTTTTTTTATGTGATAAAAATGAAGAAATGTAACGATTGTTATATCAGCAATTAATGCAATTATTAAATTATAAAGACCTATTTTTAAGAAACCAAGAATAAATAATAAACTTAATTTTATTATTATTCCAACTAAATTATCTAACATCCCTTCTTTAGATAAACCAATTGCTTGCATAAAACCACTTAATGGAGCTTGTAAATAATAAATGATAAAAAAAGGAGCTACTAATTTTAAGTATGAACTTTTAGTTTTATAAAGTATTAATAAAACTTGATCTCCAAATATTAAAATAAATATTACAAATACTAATCCAATAACGAAAGAAAAACTTAAAGCTTGCTTCAATTTAGATTTTATATAGTCATATTTTCTATTTACATAAGCTTCTGAAACTATTGGTAATAAAGATGATGCAATAGCTCCACTGAAGAAACTTGGAAGTAAAACTATTGGTAAAATGAAACCATTAATAATCCCATATTCACTTAAAATATAATTATTAGAGTAACCCATTTTTAAAAGAACAAAAGTTAAAATAATTGATTCGAGGCATCCGCCAATACTGCTTATTAATCGGCTACCCGTTGTCGGGATCCCAATTTTAAAGATATTTTTAATATTTTCTTTATTAGGCTTTAGATCTTCAACTTTAAACTTAGAGCCTTTAGGTGCAAATAAAAGTAAAATTATAATAGAAACACTTTCACTTGCGATGTTAGTTAATATAATAAAACTAATTGCACTTTCAAGCCCACTTTTATAAGCGATAGGTAACCCTATGAATATTAGGATCATTCGAATAATATCTTCGATAGTATTAGAAAAAACATGAGGAAACATTCTTTGTTTTCCAAAATAATATCCTCTTAAAATAGAAGAAATAGAAATAAATGGTAATACTAAAGCCATAGAAATAATTGCTTTATAAGTTCTTTCATCTTGAAGTAAATAATTAGAAATATAAGATGCTGTTAAAAAAATTATTGCTAAAAGAAAAACATTAAAAATCATGATAGTAATTGTAGCACTGACTATAATATTTTTATTGTTATTTCGTTTTTCACTTACTAATTTTGAAATAGCAACAGGAAGTCCCATTTGGGATAAAGAAATGAAAAGGGAAAAGATAGGTACTACTAACATATAAACACCCATCCCAACAGAACCAATGACTCTTGAGACTAAAATGCGTATTCCCATGTTGATAAATTTTGTTAAAATACTACCAATTATTAAGATAATTGTTGAAGTAATAAATTTATTTTTTTTCACGTTTTCTCCTTTATAAATACTAACTTTTCATATATAATATTATGTATATGATATTTAATTAATACAGGAGGTAATCCATGAATTTTGAATTTAGAAATTTAAAAGAACTTTATGAAAGATTAAAACCTGCTCTTAGAACTAAAGCTAATGAATTAAAAAGAATAGGCTTTGACTATATCAAAGAAGAAGACATTTGGAATTGTCTGAAAGAAACAAAATGGTCTAAATCAGCTAATTTAGGTTTAGCTGATATGGTTGATGATATTTTAAATACAGATAAGTTAATATTTGATAATTATTTTAAAGATAAATCAGTTGACTTTAAAAGAAAGGTAAATTTAAAAGAAGTATGAAACGAGCAAAAGAAATAAAAACATTTGATGAACTATATGATTATGCAAAAACATATATTCCTGAGGAAGAATTATCTAGTTTAAGAAAAGCATATATGTATGCTTACGAGAAACATTTTGGTGTTAAAAGAAAAAGTGGTGAAGATTATATTATTCATCCTTTAAATGTTGCTTATATTTTGACTTCTATTAATGCCGATTTACCAACTTTAATCGCAGCTTTACTTCATGATGTTTTAGAAGATTGTAATGTTGAAGAAAAAGAAATTGAAGATAATTTTGGTTCGGAAGTATTAAATTTAGTAAAAGGCGTTACCAAAATTAATAAATTATCTTTTAAGAGTGATTCTGAAGCTATGATTCAAAATCATCGTAAAATTATTGTTGGTTTATCAGAAGATGTTCGTGTTATTATTATCAAATTAGCTGATCGTCTTCATAATATGCGTACATTATGGGCTTTACCAGAAGATCGTGCTAAAGCTAAAGCTAAAGAAACCTTAGATATTTTAACACCTATTGCTCATCGCTTAGGTATGAGTGAAATAAAAAGTGAACTAGAAGATTTATCTCTTAGATATTATAAACCAAATGTTTATTTTGATATTGTAGAGAAATTAAATAAAACTAAGGTTGAAAGAGAAGCATTAGTTTCATCAATGATGCATGATATAAGTGAAATTTTAAATGAACACAATATTAAACATGAAATAAAAGGCCGAGCTAAATCAGTTTATAGTATTTATAACAAATTAAATAAAGGTAAAAAATTCAATGAAATATATGATTTACTTGCACTTCGTGTTTTTGTTGATACTAAAGAAGATTGTTATCAAGCATTAGGTATTATTCATTCTAAATATAAACCAATGCCTAAACGTTTTAAAGATTATATCGCGATGCCTAAACCTAATATGTATCAAAGTTTACATACAACAGTTTTTGGTGTTAATGGTAATTTATTTGAAATTCAGATTAGAACTTATGAAATGGATTTAATTGCAGAAAAAGGTATTGCATCTCATTGGTCTTATAAAGAAGGCGGAAAGTCTATGCAAAATGCCATGGAACAAAAACTTCAATTCTTTAGATCAATAATGGAATTAACCGAAGAAGAAAATAAGTCTACAGAATTCATGAATGCGGTTATGAATGATGTTTTAAAAGATAGTATTTATGTATATACACCAAAAGGTGATGTTATTGAATTACCTTTAGGATCAACCCCGATTGATTTTGCTTATCGTGTTCACTCAAAGATAGGTGATCAAATGGTAGGAGCGATTGTTAATGATCAAATTGTTCCTTTAAACTATAAATTAAAAGAAAATGATATTGTTAAAATCAATACTAATAAAAATTCAACTGGTCCTTCTAAAGAATGGATCAAAATGGCTTTTACAACCCATGCTAAAAATAAAATTAAAAGTTTTTATAATAAAATTGATAAAACAGAAGCTATTAAAAATGGAAGTGAAACCTTAACTAAAGAATTACGTAAGAAAAAAGTAAGTATAAATTTATTTGAAGAAAATCTTGATAAAATTTTACAAGAATTTTCTTATAACTCTTTAGATGACCTTTATATAGGAATTGATAATAACCAAATAACTCCAACACAGATAATTAACTTTTTAACAGGATCAAATCCAACTAAAGAAGAATTAGTTTTAAAAAATATTCGCAATGACAAAAATATTTCTAGTAAATGTGATGTTTCCATTGAAGGAATCGATGAAATAAAAGTTAATATTGCTGGTTGCTGTAAACCAATACCAGGAGACTCAATCATTGGTTATATTTCTAAGGGCTATGGTATTAATATTCATCGCTCTTGTTGCCCTAATGTAAGTGAACTTGAAGAGAGAATAATCGCTGCAAAATGGCAAGATAAAATCAATAAAAAATACGAAACTGACATTTTAGTAAGAGCATTAAAAGATAAAAATATTTTAGTTGATATTGTTTCCAAAACAGTTAATAATGTAGCTACTATTCAAAATATTAATACTGTTTCTGAAGATGAAGAATATTTATATGAAATAACTGTCTTAGTTGAAAATAAAGAACATTTAGAAAAATTCATGAATGATATAAAAAATATAAGTACAGTTATTGAAGTAGAAAGAGATTTAAAATGAGAGCAATAGTTCAAAGAAGTCAAGAATCAAGTGTTACTGTTCTTGGTAAAGTGGTGGGATCTATCAAAAGTGGTTTAGTTGTTTTTGTAGGCTTTACTCAAGATGATACCATTAAAGATATAGAATATATTGTAGATAAAATTATTAATTTACGTATCTTTGATGGTACTCCTGAATTATCAGTTAAAGATTTAAATGGTGAAATTCTTGCAATTTCTCAATTTACACTATATGCTAACGCTAAAAAAGGCCGTCGACCTAGTTATATTGAAGCCTTAAAAAATACCGAAGCAATCGAACTTTATAATATTTTTATCGATAAATTGAAAGAATCAAATTTAAAAATTGCGACTGGAATATTTGGAGCTGATATGCTAGTTAATATTAAAAATGATGGTCCATTTACAATAATTTTAGATTCTAAAAATTAACTTTAAAGAAAAATCTTTAAAGTTTTTTTAAAGGAAAAATTTAATTTATCTTGTATATTATTATTGAGGAGTTATGATATAATTACTTTGAGGAGGGCTAATATGATTAAATTAAAAAATGTTTCTAAATTTTATTATAATAAAGGTGTAATAGCCAGTGGATTTTCCAAAGTCAATTTAGAATTAAATATGGGTGAATTTGTTGTCATAACAGGAGAATCCGGTTCTGGTAAATCAACTTTATTAAATGTAATTTCTGGCCTTGATACATATGAAGAAGGCGAAATGTACATTAATGGTGAAGAAACTAGTCATTATGGCGAAAAAGAATTAGAAGAGTACCGAAAAAAATATATCGGTAATATTTTTCAATATTTTTATTTGATAAATAGTTATACTGTATATCAAAATATTGAATTAGTATTATTAATAAATGGTGCTAAAAAACGCGATGTAAAAAAGAAAGTATTAGAATTAATAAGAAAGGTTGATCTTTATAAATTTAGAAATACTAAAGTTTCTAAACTAAGTGGTGGTCAAAAACAAAGAGTAGCTATTGCTCGCGCTTTAGCTAAAAATGCTCCTATCATCGTAGCTGATGAACCAACAGGGAATTTAGATACAGCAGCTGCTAATAGTGTTTTAAAACTTTTAAGTGAAATATCAGCTTCTAAATTAGTGGTTATTGTTACTCATAATTATGAACAAGTAAGTAAATATGCAACAAGAAAAATAACTATGCACGATGGAAAAATTTTAGAAGATAAAGTTCTAAAACCACATGAAGAAGTTAAAAAAGTAGAACTTAATGATTATAAGAATGTTTCATTCTTTAATAAAATGCGTTTAGGTATTCGTAATACTTTTAATATTTTTCCTAAGTTTGTTTTACTTTTCTTAGTTTACTTTTTTGTGACAATGGCATTATTTTTTGAATACTCATCTAATAAATCTGAAGAATACAATTATTTAATGAGTGGCAATAATAATTACTTTCGTGAAGTTTCTGATAAAAGAATAATTATTAAAAAAAGTGATAAAACAGCTATATCAGATAGTGATTTTGATAAGTTAAATAAACTTGATAATGTTGATTATGTTGTTAAAAATGATATCTTACTAGATAGAGATTTTAGCTTAGTAAATGAGCTTTTATATTTATATGGAACTTTTACAAATGTCGATAATTTTGAAGGAAAACTAGTTAAAGGTGTTAAACCAACAGCAGATAATGAAATAATTTTATCTGGTTCTAAAGATAATTATTATTTAAATGAAGATATTATTGGTAAAGAATTAACTTTAGAAAGCGAATCATATATCAATATTAAATTTAAAGTTGTTGGTATTACTTATGACGAAAGTAGTGCTTATGATTTTAAATTTTATGCAACGGACGAAGCATTAGAAAAAATTCAAAAAATAACTGATGAAGAAATGAGTACAATTACAGTAAAATTCAATGATAAATCAACTTCTTATTATCGTGTTATTCCTTTAGCTAATTTAGAAGAAGGAACGGTTTTAGTAAGTGAAGATTTAAATTATGAATGTAAAAACTTTAATTGTAAAAATACAGATTTAATTGTTGATCTTAAAAATATTTATTTTGAAAATCAATTAGATTTAAAAATTAAAGACTTCTATAATAAGAAAAACTTTAAGAAAAAAACTAATTTAAATTATGATGATTACATTAATGATTATGGTCAAGTAATATTTATCAGTGAAAGAGATTATCAAAAATTATTCTCAAAAGAAATTTATCAAAGTTCTATATTTGTAAAAGATGTTAAAAACATAAGAAAAACAACATCATCTTTAGAAGAATTAGGTTATAAAACATTAGTAGTATCAGATACTTTAGTAAGTAATGAATATATGAAAATTTTTAAAGTTATCAAATTTGTTGCTATTATAATTGTCGTTATTGTCTTATTCTTTGTTGCTTATTTTGTAATTAAAATTATTTTAAAATCAAGAAATGTTTATTTTACAACTTTAAGAATTCTTGGAGCTTCTAAGAGTGTATGTAAAAACATTTTAAATATTGAATTAATAAATATTTCTAATTTAACTTATTTTGCTTTTTTAATTTTAATTATATTAACTAAAAATAATATATTAAATTTAGAATATTTGAAAGAACTTATAACTTATTTAGAAATTAAAGATTATATAGTTCTTTATATAATTTTAGTAACAATGTCTTACATTTTATCTTTGAAATTTGCTAAAAAGTTATTTAAAGAATCAGCTGTAAAGACATATTATGAGGAGGTATAACATGATAGAACTTAAAAATGTTAATAAGTATTTTAATAAACATAAAAAGAATGAAATTCATGTTATTAATGATGTCTCATTAAAGTTAGATAAAGGATTAGTTGCTATTTTAGGTGCTAGTGGTTCTGGTAAAACAACTTTACTTAATGCTATTGGTGGCTTAGATAAAATATCTAAAGGTGAAATATACGTTAATGGTGAAAGAATAACTAAAAGAACTACTTATAAAATAGATAAAATAAGAAATCTAAATATTGGTTATATTTTTCAAGATTATAAACTTGTAGAAAATATGAGTGTTTATGACAATGTTGCTTTAGTTTTAAAAATGATAGGAATTAAAGACAAGAAAGAAATAAGTAAACGTGTTGACTATATCTTAGAACAAGTAGGAATGTACCGCTACCGCAAACGTCCAGTTTCAGCTTTATCTGGAGGTGAACGTCAAAGAGTAGGTATTGCTCGTGCTTTAGTTAAAAATCCGGATATTATTATTGCTGATGAACCAACGGGGAATTTAGATAGTAAAAATTCTTTAGAAATAATGAATATAATTAAAGCAATTTCTATTAAAAAATTAGTTATTTTAGTAACTCACGAAACAACTTTAGCTCATTTTTATGCAACGCGAATTATTGAAATTGAAGATGGTAAAATTGTTAAAGATTATGAAAATTCTCAGAGTGGCGATCTTGATTATCAAGTTGAAAGCAAATTTTACTTAAAAGATTTTAATAATCATGAAGAGATTAAAGAAAAAAATATTAATTTAAATTATTATACTAATGAAATAAAAGGCTTAAATTTGACTATTGTTGTTAATAATGGAAATATTTATATTAAAAGTAATTCTAATGAAAAAATTGAAGTAATTGATAATAATAGTAATATTGAATTAATTGATGATCATTATAAAAAATTAAGTAAAAGTGAATATAAAAACAAGAATTTTGATTTTGAAGAAATTATTAATAATAACACAAAGAAAAAATATTCTTCAATTTTAAATCCTTTTACGTTAGTAATAAATGGTTTTAAAAAGATCTTTGATTATTCCGTTTTGAAGAAAATTCTTCTTGGGGGTTTCTTTATGGCGGGGATGTTTATTTTACTTTCAATTAGTAATATTCTTGGATTAACTGAGATTAAAGATGAAGATTTTGTAACTAAAAATCGTTCTTATTTAGATGTAAATATTACTAAATTAAACGTTAAAGATTATTTAAATTATGAAAAATTAGATTCAATCAATTATATATTACCTGGTAGTAGTATTGTTGGCTTTAGATTTATTTTTAATGACTATTATCAAACTACTAATGCTAGTCAAGCATTAAATGGCTCTTTAACAAGTTTAGACTTGATTAAAAGTGAGGATATATTATGGGGAAGAATGCCTGAAAATAATTATGAATTAGTTGTTGATCAAATGGCTCTAGATGCCATAGGTGCTAAAAGTACTTTTAATATACCCAAGCAAGTAGGAATTTTAAATTATATTGATTATTTAGGTCGTGAACTTAATTTAAATGATAATCTTGATAAATTTAAAATTGTTGGAATAGTTAATTTAGATTCACCTTCAATTTATGCTAATAAAGAAATGTTAATTACTATTATTTCTAATGCTGAAGTAGAATTTTATGAAGCTGGGTATGGTTATCCAACTAATTCTGAAATTGATCCTAATAAACTTTTAGATTATAACATTTTTAAAGATAAAATTACCTTAACAAAAGGTAATTTACCAGATAATGATTATGAAGTAATCGTCAATGAAAAATATAAAGATTTATATAAATTAAATAAAAAAATTGATAATAAAGTAAATGATCAAAATTTAAAAGTAGTAGGGTATTTTAAAGGTGATATTGATGCATTAATAACAAATAGCAATACAGTTAAATATGATTTGATAACCAAATCATCTGATTTAGTTATTGTTTCTAATGATAAAAATAAAACTATTGATGAATTTCATGAATTAAAATTAAATATTAAAGATTCTTATACTAATAGCAAAGAAGAATACAAAAAAGAAGTAAGAAACAGTATTGTAAGTTCTTTAACTGTTTCTGGAGTTATTTTGGCAATTTCGCTTATTGAAATTTTCTTGATTGTTAGATCTTCATTCTTATCACGTGTAAAAGAAATTGGTATTTTTAGAGCAATTGGTGTTAAAAAATCCGATATTTATCGTATGTTCAGTGGAGAAATAATTGCGATAACAACTTTAGTAAGTGTTCCTGGAGTAATATTTATGTATTACATAATAGAAGCTATTAAAGATTTGCCATTTATGAATTTTAAAATGAATATAACAATTACTCTTTTAGCAATTATATTTATTTATATTTTTAATTTATTAGTAGGATTATTACCTGTGTTTAAAGTATTAAGAAAAACTCCTGCTCAAATACTTAGTCGTCAAGACTTAGATTAAGAAGAATTTAGTTCTTCTTTTGTATAATTGTAAATGATGTGATACCAAAAAATCAGAAAAAATATTAA